>Ga0157364_1007957_pt1 | contig 10981 bp, 10 predicted proteins | sample AttsexASBM2_FD_111476 | JGI IMG/M metagenome (GOLD analysis project Ga0157364, IMG submission 111476) | Fungus gardens microbial communities from leaf cutter ant in Ribeirão Preto, State of São Paulo, Brazil - Atta sexdens ASBM2 | ecosystem: Host-associated > Fungi > Mycelium > Unclassified ... | reverse complement strand
TTGCTTTTGCGTAGTCTAACATAATCAATCCTTTAGCTAATTTATCGTCAAAGTAACGCAGCCGATTATATTGATTTCATCAAGTGAGCAGTCGAAAGATGCTCCTGTACCAATACCGGACACGCGTACTTTTTTAACAGGAATACGTGTAAGTACTCTCACGCTGGTTTTGTCTTCAATCTCAATCAACCAATTGTTATCGTAAATTTCGCCAAAATCTTTATCGATAATGTACTGCGTAGAACCCTCTACAACATAAACAGGCTCTTTGGGGAAAACTTTTCCAGACAGGAAAGCGTTTTTATCAAGCATGAAGTTGCCATCATCAAACAGCTGCCCATCCACGATTTTGTGGCGCAGTAAATTTAAAACATCCAGCTCGCCGTCACTGTGCTTAAGCCTCTGGTCAATTAGACGCGATCGGATGATTGCGGCTTTGCCGCATGCGCAGGATTTACTTGAAAAGCAGCCGACGCTCGTCCAGCTTGACGTAAAGCGTCGCACCAGTGAGCTGGAGAAAACCCACGGCACAGTCCATGCCAATGCGTACTTAACGAAAACCTTCGTTGAGCGCACATTGCCACGCGTTGAAAGCGTCAGCTCGCAGTATCGCCTCGGTGAAATGAGCAAGGGTATTTTTACCCACCTGACCGGTAACGCTTCTGATAAAACAGGCGCGGCCGGCGCAGCGGGTACGCTGTGGGAGCTGATGAACCGGTTTAACCGTCTGGCCAATTTGGCCCGCGCCGATGTGGATTTACTGGCCGGTGATATCGCCAGCTTTATCCTTGCGGAAATGGTGCAGGCGCACGGCCAGTCTGAGGACGAGTCAGATTACAAATACACGCACCGCGTTTATATGACCGCTGCGGCCATCACGCGCGAGCTGAAGCAGACGCCGCCGTTGTGGGAAAAAGTCATCTCGCGGCTGTTTTGCCCGGAAGACGTAACGCCCGCCATTATGCGTATGCAGACAGAAAAATGGTGGAAAGGCCGCCTGCGCCATGTGGCCGCTTCATGGCGAGAGCATCTGCAAATCGCTCTCGCTAACGTCAGCAAAAAGCACACGCCTTACGCCAGTAACATGACGGTCAACGAATGGCGCGAGCAGAAACGCCGCACGCGTGAATTCCTGAAAGGTATGGAGCTGGAAGACGAGGAAGGCAACCGCATCAGCCTGATTGAGAAGTACGACGGCAGCGTGGCAAATCCGGCGATCCGTCGCTGTGAGCTGATGACCCGCATCCGTGGCTTTGAAAATATCTGCAATGATATGGGCTTTGTCGGCGATTTCTACACTCTGACCGCGCCCGCCCGCTATCACGCCACGATAAAGACAGGCTACCGCAACCGCAAATGGAGCGGTGCCAGCCCGGCGGAAACGCAGCGCTATCTCTGCAACGTCTGGCAGAAAGTTCGCGCCAAGCTGCACCGCGAAGAAATCCGCATTTTCGGTATTCGCGTGGCCGAGCCGCATCACGACGGCACGCCGCACTGGCACATGTTGATGTTTATGCGCCCGGAAGATGTGCAGCGCGTGCGCCAGATTATCCGCGATTACGCATATCAGCAGGACAGCTACGAGCTGACCACGGACAAAGCCAGAAAGGCCCGCTTTCACGCGGAGGCCATCGACCCGGAAAAAGGCAGCGCGACCGGCTACGTGGCTAAGTATATTTCCAAAAACATCGACGGCTATGCACTCGACGGCGAGCTGGACGACGAAAGCGGCAAAGAGCTGAAGGAAACCGCGCCCGCCGTGTCTGCCTGGGCGGCGCGCTGGCATATCCGGCAATTCCAGTTTGTCGGCGGTGCGCCGGTCACGGTTTACCGCGAGCTGCGCCGTATGGCCGACAGCGAGACGGCGCAGGGCTTAAGCATTGAATTTGCCGCCGCGCACGATGCAGCGGACGCGGGCGACTGGGCGGAATACGTCAACGCCCAGGGCGGCCCGTTTGTGAAGCGCGACGAGCTGGCCGTGCGCACCTGGTATCAGGCAAGCGAAGACTGTAACGAGTACGGCGAGGAAACCGTGCGTATTAAAGGCGTTTACGCCACGTCAGTTGGCGAAGATACCCCGATTTTAACCCGCCTCGCACAGTGGAAGATTGTGCCGAAGCGTGCCGTTGACCTGGCCGTTGATTTTAAGGACGCGTCCGCGTCCTCTCGGAGTTCTGTCAATAACTGTACGGGAGATTTGAGATCGCAGGATTCGAAACTGCCGGAAAGTGTAGGTAATAAAGACTTTTCAGCGCTGAGCCGCAAGGAACGGCGGCAGATGTTAGCCAGGGTAAGAGCCGATGCGCCGGTAAAAAGGCACCTGAAGCTAAGGCGGCCAGACAAAATCGAAGCGGCCTGCGATAACGTGATCGGCCAGATACGTGATATCACCCGCGAAACCATCAGCCGGGCGGTCGCCATGCGCCTTGTTAGCGGTACAGAAACCAAAATAGACGGCCAATGGTTCCGCAGTTCTGCAAGTGGTGAGCTGTTCAGACCGAAAAGGCGTATTGAAGCAGAAAGCTTGTTAGCGCGGTTCAACAGCCTGGCGGATAAGGGCAGGGCAAAGAATGCCCAGTAGTAGATGGTAACTTTAAAACGGAGCTTATCCAGCGCTAAAGATAAAAGCGCTAAGCTCACTGATGGATGAAAACTTATTTTAATCAGTAAGATAAAAATTGGTATTTGGCATAAGAATTTTCTTACGCTACGATTTGAGGTTATGATACTGTATAAAAACACAGTAAATAGGGGAGGGAGTGTGAATAACGAGTTACAAGAGCGTGTAACGCTTGAACGTGTAGAGCTTATAGCCCGGCTTACAACAGAAGGGATGTGCAAAGAACGGGACAGGGAAATTGCACTGAACCTGATTGCCGAGATTGCAGCTAACAACACGCTTTCAGATGGTAATTTTTCGGTCGCTTTTTCGACCGTGCCTTGTCAAAAATAATCTTAGGTGACTGTCAGCAAAACGGGTAAGCAGCCATGCATGCATCAGGTGCATGGTTCTGCATGCTTCGATCCCATCGGTAGATCCCCTTAAAGGCCTGAGCTGGCGCGGATCCGGTTGGGTCATGCGACTGCATTAAAAGCGATGCACAAAGCGGGCAGGCGTGGCGGGGATAGCATTGCGCGCGATGGCTTATAATAGTAGGTTAATCTCTTTACAAAGACAGAAGAGATAAATATGCAGGTTGACTTTGAATCAAGCCAGACATGGTTAAAATCCTTGGGTGTTAGTAACAATCATAGTGCGAGCTTACTAAGAGAGAGTTACTTAGGCTCAAGAAAAAAAATAGAAGCGTTACTTCAAAATATTGAAAAAGATATTAAAGGTTTGACGGTCCATGACATATCCCACATAGATTCTTTATGGCAAGTAAGCGACGAAATCATTGGGGATAAGAACTATCTTAACCCTGCCGAGGGATACGTTCTAGGCTGTGCTTTTCTAATACACGACGCAGCCCATGTTAGTCCCGCCTATTCAGGTGGTTTGGCCAGTTTAACAAATACTGATGAGTGGAAAGACTTGGTAGGATTAAAATTCAAGGGGAGTGAGCCTATCGAAGGTAGTGCAGAATATGAAAGTTTATTATTTGACGTTGCGAGAATTCACCATGCTAAACAGGCTAAAGAAATAACTAGAATATCGTGGAGGGATCAGTCAAATAATACAGAGATTTACTTTATTGATGAGCCTGAATTAAGATCTATTTACTCTGAACTAATAGGGGAGATAGCTGAAAGTCATAACTGGAGCTCAGAAAAAGTATTTAATACCTTTCAGCATAGAAAAATTAACCCTCCAGGGTTTTTGAATGAAAAAGATTGGGAGGTTGATTGTTTAAAAATTGCTTTCATTTTAAGAACAGCAGATGCCGCTCATATTGATAGCAGAAGAGCCCCAAGTTATCTTTTTTCATTCCTTAATCCACAAAAAACATCAAGACTTCACTGGCTTTATCAAAATAAACTAGGGAAGCTAAAACTTATTGATAACAAATTACGCATCAATTCCGGATCTAGTTTTAACGAAACAGAGAGAAGTGCATGGTGGTTAGCATTTGATACTGCTCAAATGATTGATAAGGAATTAAAATCTGCATTCTATTATCTATGTGATGGCGGAAGGGAACCGTTGTCAGCCCAAAGCGTACTTGGAATAGAGTCTCCCTCATCATTTTCGTCATATGTAACTGTTAACAATTGGGAGCCAGAGGATACTTCAATATATATAAGTAATTTACCAAGCCTAATTAAAATGCTCGGGGGGAGCGCTCTTTATGGAAATGATGAAACAGTATCATTTAGAGAGTTGATACAAAATAGTGTGGATTCAATTAATGCCGCCCTAGCACTGGGGTATTTAAATGAGGGTGAAGGGAAGATTAAGGTAATCATCAGTGATGGTGGAGAAGATAATTTAAAATTCACTATTGTTGATAATGGATTAGGAATGAGCAAGTATGTATTAAAAAATGTTCTCCTTGACTTTGGTAGTTCGCTTTGGGGAAGTAGTGATGTTATTAGTGAATACCCTACACTATTACAGAACAACTTCTCCTCAATTGGTAAATTTGGGATCGGTTTTTACTCTGTTTTCATGGTGTCTGATAGTGTCGAAATTATCACCAGAAGATACGAGAAAGGAAATGATGAGACAAGTGATTCTTGGAAGTTAACATTTGAAGATGGCCTAAACGAGAGACCTTTTATATCTATACCACGCCGCGAGGAATCTTTGAAGCGCCATGGTACTAAAATCAGTTTCATCATGAAAAAAGATTTGTTTTTATCAATTGTCAGAAAGGAAAAAATTTCTTTATTTTTGGAGGGTGATGAAGAAGCACTCAATAAATTAGATGGCGAATTATATAATTTAAATAGAATCCTAGCATACTTATTTCCTGCTAGTGAAATTACAATTGAAACCGAATGTAATAAAGAAAAAGGAATTGCTGTTTCAGCACAAGACTGGCTCAATATAGATTGTAAGGAATTGTTAGATAGGCGGTTTTTAACTCCAACATCCATATGGTCATCTGGATTGTTCCCTATTTATGATAATGGGAATGTCGTCGGCCGTTTTTTGATTGAACCCTTTGGATATTACATGTCAAACATCAATTGCGCCATCGTCTGCCATCGAGGTGTGCGTTCAGGAAAAATATATGGCTTAAGTGGCATTTGTCTAACTTCTAAAAATAATGAAAGAGCAGTCAGAATGGACGGCTTACCAAATTATCCAATTGCAAGTTGGATTGAATGGGCGAAGTTGGTTACAGGTGAAAAGCCACGCCTACCTGAAAACTGCTTACTGAGGCTTCACCCTTTAATTCCTGAAAATGATCTAATGGTATGGCATCTAAATGATGAACGCTGTTATTTAAAGGATATAATATCACACCTTGAAAGCAAGATTGAAATGTTAATTCATGATGGCGGTATCTATTACTCAGTAGATGATGAAGTTCCTGAAGGGGCATTTGATGAAGACTTTACTCAGAAAGAAAATATTATAATTTCGCCAAGAAATATTGACATATCTTCTTCTAAAGATGACAGGATAATCGATTTCATATCCACTCTCTATAACAAACCAATTGACTATATTAAACTAATTAAAGATAGCATAAATAATTCTTTTGAATGTGTTCGATTTACAAGTGAAATCAGAGCTGTAGGACAGGTTGACGATACGGAAATCATGCGAAATGTAATAGTTGTTAACTTTGGAAAATAGGTTGCGCGGCCAATAGGTCGCGCTTTAATAACCAATAAGCTTTTATGCCTTCAAAAACTTAATTAACTGAAGCTATAGCTTATATTCGGTGAAGTTAATAACTTCCGCTCCGAGCCAACTATTAAATTCTTTCATTCTCTCCTGTAGCGGCGTCAGCTCGTTCCTGACAAACACCTGCGACGCCTTCACCGCATCCCCGAACCCGCCGGAGTTGTCCGGGATAATCCCCATCATCTGCGGCGGTACGCGGTGCGCGCTTAACAGGTCGTCGCGGCTGGCTTTCTTGATGTTAAAGAAATCGTCTTTCGTCGCTACTTCACTGAGCGGCAGGATCTTGATCCCGTCCGGCTTGCCGTTCGGCGCGTACATAAACAGGTTACGGAAGTTGCCCAGGCCTTTTGTGTCGCGCATCGCCTGACGCATGCGGTCAACGTCGCTGGAACTCTGCGCCGCGTCGGTCATATACAGGATATAGCCCGCGTGCGCACCGTTCTGATAGTACTTGCGGCGAAACAATGTGGCCGCCTCGTTGAGCCAGGCGGAGTTAAGCGCGCTGAGGTATTCCGGCAGGCCGTAAAGCTCCTGGTTAATGTCCGGCTCAATCAGATGAAACACGCTGCCGGCTGCGAACTGGTGCGGCTCTTTCCAGTCGTTCACAAACCAGTATTCACCGTCTTTCACGCCCTTGCGCGTGAACTTGGCCGGAGTGGTTTCCAGCCTGAACGGTTCACCCAGGCCGTTGCGGCGCAGCTCGGCAAACGCATTCCCGAACACCAGATAATCCAGCGCAAACTTACTGAATTCCTGCTGGCTCAGCATTGGGTGCGGGATAAAGGTTGAGGCCAGAATGTTGCGCTTAACGTAGATAGGCGAGCTGTGATGTACCGCCGAGCGCAGGCTTTTTGCCAGCCCGTGAAAACTCACCGGCGGCTCGTACCAGCGCCCGTTTCCGATGCATTCGGCATAATCCAGAATATCGCGCTTATCCATTACCGGCGTGGGTTCGCCAAAGGTGAACGCCTCGACCTGCTGCGGGGCTGCCTGCGCCACTGGTGCGGTCTGTGCTTTAAATGTCTTACGGCTGCGTTTGTTCATCAGTAAAATTCCAGAATTGAAGGGTTAGCGCCGCCGCTGGCGGCAGTCAGCGGTTCGTTTAACAGCGCGTGCATGATGGCCCAGGCGACGTCGGCGTGGCTGGCGTCCTCGCTGCGGCTTGCCTCATAGGTTGAGCGGTTGCCGCTGGCGGTCATGGTTTTGCGGATAGCCATAAAAGACTGCGTAATATCCGTGCTGCCCGCGTCGTACTCCAGGCGACCGCTGCTGATGGTATCTTTGGCCTTCAGCACCATCCCGGTTTTGACTTCCGGCGAGTAGCGGATTTCTCGCGCCGCCGGGTAAAACTGCCGTACCAGCTGAAAAACGCCCTGGCCGATGCCGGTGGCGTCCACGCCGATATACTCCACGGTGTACTTTCTGGTTAAGTCCTCAATGGATTTAGCCTGCGCGGCAAAGTCCATGCCGCGCCACTGGTGACGCTCCAGCACGCGGAATTTACCGCCCGCAACCAGCGGCGGCGCAACCACGGCACAGCCCGCGCTGTCGCCGGTGTGCGAAGGGTCATAGCCAATCCACACCGGGCGATAATCAAACGGGCGCAGCGCGTAGGGGTTAAAGTCCGTCCATTCTTCCAGGCTGTCGATCATACAGGTCTGCAAATCGGCGAACGGAAACACGCTCGCCTCGTCGTCGACAAACTCACACATCAGCAAGTTTTGATATTCCGACGGGCTGTATTCAAGGGAAAGCTGGTCCAGGTCAAACAGGTTACAGCCGCCGGTCAGCGCGTCCTCAACGGTGACAATCTGCCGCCACTGGCCGTCGCCGCACAGCGCGCCCTTAGCCAGATGCGAATGCGACAAATCCAGCTCGATGCGATCGTCCTTGCTGCGACGTCCCTTATTGAACAATTCACCTGACCAGAACGGGTACGCGCTATGTGAAAGGCTCGACGGCGTGGAGAAATAGGTAGTGCGCCATTTCTTGTGTAATGACATGCCGCTGGCGACCTTGCGCAGCTCCTGAAACTTCGGGATCCAGAAATATTCGTCCAGATACAGGTTGCCGGTGTAGCTCTGCGCTGTGCGCACGTTGGTGCCCAGGAAAATTAGCCGCGCGCCGTTCGGCACGCATGATGTTACCCGACCAACGCTGCTTTACGCGGGCGGTGAGCTAATCAGCAGGTTGCAACTGTGAACGGGCTTGAGGCGCTCGATGCCAGACTAAACGCGTTAATCGGCAACCTGTCACCGGCGGCATGAAAAGAGATGGCGCGTAACATCGCAAAACGCCTGCGCGCCACGCAGCAGCAGAATATCAAGCGCCAGCAGGCACCGGACATCACGCCGTTTAAGCCGCGCAAGGCACGTGCCCGGAAAAAGACGGGACGGATAAAGCGTGAGATGTTCGCAAAGCTGCGCACGGCTAAATACATAAAGGCGAAAGGCAGCGCCGACGACGCCGTAGTGGAGTTTACCGGCAACGTGCAGCGCATGGCCCGTGTGCATCATTACGGGCTGCGTGGCCGGCCAGCCCGTGCGGGGAAAGAGGTGCAGTATGAGGCACGACCATTATTAGGAATGGACAAAAAGCTATTAACATTAATACATCAAGAAGTTATTAATGCCTTGACTAAAAGCTAACTATTCACAAATATAGATCAACTTAAAATTCATTCATTTCAAAGGATGTTAAATTGAAGAAGTTAACCGTTAATCCTCCCGGGCTTTATATTTGGTTTGTCATATCTTGCTATCTCCTTTCTTTACTGTTAATAACACCTTTCGATACTATTATGATGTCATTTTTATTATGGGTGGTTGCGTTTTTCTCTTGCGCTCTTGTTATAAGATCATCTTTGTTTAAAGGGAATTATTTTTCCTTGAAGAGCCTTAAGCTTTCAAATACGTATAATAATATTTTGACATTATGTTTTGTGCACTCGATAACAATTGTCGCTAGCTCTTTTTTTTATAGATTTAGAATAAATGGTGACTTAGAATATAGTATAATATTCCTTTTCTTTTCATTGGTATTATTAAGTGCAGCAATCTACCTATACTTGGATTTTTTATCCAATGATTCTAAGCACTTCAAAAACATATCAGGATTGTTAATTAAGCTGTCATGGGTGGTAGTATCTGTTGGCTCATATTTATTTTCTCGACATATCTTTATGAATATGAGCGATATACCCTATGATCAAGTGGTAACGAAAACTAGTGTAATAGGTTACGCTTTTTTGCTTTACTCTTTCATATATGTCTATCTTTCTATTTTACCTATAATTTGGTTGGGTCATTTGCAAAAAAATAACAAGATCAATGGCGGAATAAGGGTGTATTCAAGCTATGTTGTATTTATCCCATGTATTTGTCTCTGGGTAACTTCTTCTAGCATTTACAGTATTAATATACTGGGGTTTATGAAGTCAATATTTAGTGTTACGATCCCTCTGGATTCGCGAGTTAACTTTTTTTGCCATGATGAATACAGTAGGTCTGTATTGCTTTCTAATGCTCGTTATATAAGGGTGGGGGATTCGGATTATAGGGTGGCTATACCTACCAAGTATGAATATAAATTTCTAAGATTAAAATGCACAAATTACCCTCCTTATTATAGTCTCAATCCGGTAGTGATTGATTCTAATTTCAAATACACGAAAGTAGAACAATCTTTTTATAACCTCATTACTGATATAGAAGCTATCTCAATTAAAAAATAATTTTGATATATTGTATGCCTTCATGGTTTTAGAGAAGTGCTTTGCTTGCTCATCGACCAATGCACCATACCTTCTGGCTTTGCTTCCCTTGTGAATTCACCCTATATTCATGAACTCACAAATCCCAGAAATCCTGCGCCTGCTGTGCAACCTGATCCGAATTGGCACCGTGTCCGCCGTCAATCTTGACGACGGGCTATGCCGCGTGGATACCGGCAACAATACAACCAACTGGCTGCACTGGCTGACCGCCCGTGCCGGTCGCACCCGTTCATGGAATGCGCCTTCCGTTGGTGAGCAGGTGCTTGTCCTGTGCCTGGGCGGCAAGCTGGACACCGGCTTTATTTTGCCGGGTGTGTTCTCTGACGATAACCCGGCACCGTCAGCCTCGGCTGACGCGCTGCACTGGTCGTTTCCCGACGGCGCGGTGATTGAGTACGAGCCTGCCAGCGGTGCGCTGAAGGCAACCGGCATCCAGCATCCAGTCCGCGACACCGGCGAGGCCGTGACCGACCTCGACCATATCCGCCAGTCGGTGCGCGATATTCTGTTAACGCCGGTCGGCAGCCGCGTGATGCGCCGCAGCTATGGCTCGCTGCTGTCTGCGCTGATTGACCAGCCGCAAAACGAGGCGCTGAGCCTGCAAATTATGTCGGCCTGCTATATGGCGATTTTGCAGTGGGAGCCGCGCGTAAAGCTGACCGGCATCTCTTACTAATCCGCGTTTGACGGCGGCATGGTGGTTGAAACCACCGGCAGCCGCACCGACTCCGCGCAGGATTTTTCCTTAAGCGTTCCCGTGAGCTGATATGGCAACCATTGACCTGAGCCAGCTACCCGCGCCCGACGTGGTGGAAGCGCTGGACTATGAAACCTTTCTTGCAGGGCGCAAGGCCACGCTGGTATCGCTGTACCCGGCTGACCAGCAGGACGCCATCGCCCGCACGCTGGCGCCGGAAGCCGAGCCGATACGCACCGCCGCCGAAGCGAAGCTCGCTGCCTTTGTCAGCGCACAGGCAAGGCTCGGCAGGGACATTCGTAAATCGGCGCTGCACGTTGAAGGCGTTTAGCGAGTGGAGCTGGCGCAGCCCGCTGAGGACGTGGTGCTGGATAAAACCCAGGCCGCGTACTACCGGTACCGGATTTGTAGCAATTTACCGCGCCGGTAGGTAGCAGACGCAGCTCAGGCTCGACATTATCACCGATGCGGATAAGGCTTCGCTGACTGCCTGGATGAAGTACGTGCAGGAGGTGCAGGCGGTCGATACAGCCACCGCGCCGGACATTGCCTGGCCGGCAAAGCCTGAATAGAAAAATCCCCGTTGTAGCGGGGATGTTAGAGTAATATTTTAGAGGCTGGAACGCTTAATTCTGCCATTCAATCATTTCATCCAGCCGTTTTAAAATATCGGGGAAGTAGCTCTCATTGATGCCAAAATCGCCTTTAA
>Ga0157364_1007956_pt1 | contig 10983 bp, 13 predicted proteins | sample AttsexASBM2_FD_111476 | JGI IMG/M metagenome (GOLD analysis project Ga0157364, IMG submission 111476) | Fungus gardens microbial communities from leaf cutter ant in Ribeirão Preto, State of São Paulo, Brazil - Atta sexdens ASBM2 | ecosystem: Host-associated > Fungi > Mycelium > Unclassified ... | reverse complement strand
TGTGATTTTCACAAGATTCTTATCTTGTAAGACTACTTAGTATACTATTGACCATCTTAGTTAGTAATTGCTTATCACAAAATAAGCTACTCACTAATTATGATACTTGAACTTAGATAACTTGATAGTGGTTTAAAGGTTCAGTATAAGAAGATAGTAATGATAGGTAATGAGTAGTATCAATAAGAATAATTGATATTGTTAAGTCTGAGATCTAATTCTTAGATACAGATGTCAGAACCTTAGAATAAGGGCTTAGTCTTATTTCATCTTTTCTTATTTTTCTATTATCTAGTAGTAGTAGTTTCTAAAAAGAAACCTAAGTAGAATAGGAAAGGTGATATCATATGTAGCCATCACATAGTTACAAAGTGTGACAAAAGCATGACATTATGTTACACAGTCACATGACCATAGAATATAGTAGAACCTGTTAGAAGGTCTTAGTTATACTTTAGAATAGGTTAGGGTAAAAGAGTATACTATTATAAATTCAAAACCTTAGATTTAGTTAAGAAAGTGAGCCTTATATTAGGTTAACATAAGAGAACTTGATAGAGAGCTCTGTACAAGATAGTCTACCTTATATACTAAATCCACATAGTCTGTGCTAGTTACTTCTAACCTATTCTAAACAGCCATGTATTAGCCTTAAGATCAACATGTGTTGCACACATTATATGACATCATCTTTCCAGAACCTTCTATGTTCTTCCATGCATCATGTGACTTGTGACTGTGTTATCTAATATAACTAATATGTGACAGTATAGTCTTGTCACTCTAACCCTAACCTTAGTTCTAAAAATAGAAAATAAAAAATGAAAATAGAAAAGAAAAGGAAAATAAATTAAGTCTACCACTTTCATCTTTGACATTACCCCCTTCTCAAAGTTTCTCCTCTAAAGGAACTAACTTCCATTTTCACCAGTTCCTCTTCAACTTCCTTAAATATTCCTCCTCAAACTTTCCATCATTCCATACATACAACATCTTCACTATATACTTTCCTGGTAACTCTCTCCTCCTAAAGTTCTTTTTCTCTATCATATCCAACTTTTCTTATCTTCTTACTTCTGTACTCATTCTTCTCTCAAATTTCTCTACAGCTTCTCTTACATTTCCTAAATCCTCTTTCCTTTCCTATATGTCATGCTCCACCATAAATCCCTTTCAGCATACTAAATACTTCTCTACTCCTCTTATTTTTCTTTTGTTTAAAATTTTTTCTATCTTCCACTCTTTGACTTCTTCTACTTCAATTAGTTTTGCCTCTTCTTTTTTCTACCCCTCTACTTATTTCTTATATCATACTACTTGACTGACATTCACAACCGGGTGAATTCTCATTGAGGTTAGCAGTCATAGTTTGACTACATTAGTGGATACTACTTTCTTGATAGTATATGGTCCTACATATTGGTCTACTAGTTTCTTCACTGGTCTTTCTTTGAATACCAAATCTTTCATACTCAACATCACCTTATCTCTCTTCTTCCACTCTTCAACTTCTTTTCTTTCTCTATCTACTTGTTGTTTCATCTCTTCTTGTACCTTTCTCAATGCTGCTTTTGCTTTCTCTTTCACCTTCTTCATTCTTTCTGCAAACTCTGTTGCTTTCTCCACTTTTTCCTTCTTCCTAATATCTGCTCCCATTTTCAACTCCCTTCCATAATTTGCCATGAACAGAGAAATCTTTGTCACTGAATGTACTTTATTGTTAATTGCAAATTTTGCTGACACCAGCCATTCTGGCCAATCTTTTTGCCTATAGTCTATAAAGAACCAAAGATACTGTTCCAACTCCTGGTTCATTCACTTGGTCTGCCTATTTATCTATGGATGGAAGGCAGTCGACAACTTTGTTTCAATCCTTAATATTCTATTTAGTTCCTTAGTCAACTCTACTGCAAACTGTGGTTCTCTATCCAACACAACACTCTTCAGCAACCCACGCAACTTCTATATGTTATCTCTCAATAATCTTGCTAACCCCTCTGCTGATATTCTCTCTGTTGTTGCCACAAAATGTGTCATTTTGGACAACCTATTGCAGACTACTAAGATTGCATCTTTTCTAGCTACTAATGGCAACTTTGTGATAAAGTCCACCATCAGATGTATCTATGGCTTCTCTGGTATCTTACTTAACTTCAACTTCTCTGCTACTTCCTCTGTCCTGTTTTTCATCCTCTGACACATATCACATCCCTTGTTACTCCTGGCCACCAATAGTTCCTAGTGACCAACTCTATTGTTTTCCATCTACCTTCCTGTTCTACTACTGGTACATCATAGTGTAACCAGATTATTTCTGCTCTCAACTGTCTATCCTTTGGTACATACACTTTTCCTTCTTTCAACACCAAGTCTCCCTCTATCTGCCACTCATCTCCTTGTAACACCTTTACTTTTGTCTTCTTCATCTCTTTGACTACTCTAACTACTTTCTTGTCCTTACTTCTAGCTTTTTTAATTTTTTCTACTATATCTACCTCAGGTCCTTTTATTACTACTTCTTCTAAACTATGAATATAATTGTCTTTAATTAGTATCTGATTGTCATTGTTATTTTCTACCTCTACTTTCTAGTCTAGTCTTCTACTAAGTCCATCTACCTTCCCTATTTTTGTATCTGAGACATGTTTCAAGGTAAAGTCAAATCTAGACAAGTATAGTGCCTATTAAGCTTATCTGTGATTTAACTTTTGTGCCCTCATAAAGTATTCCAAGTTCTTGTGATCTGTCCAGACCTCAAACTTAAAATGTGTACCCTCTAGTAAATGTCTCCAATTTTCTAATTCTCTTATCACTAGTAACATCTTCTTATCATACATCTTGTAATTCCTTTCCATCTCATTTAACAATTTTGATCAATATACCACTAGTCTCCATCTTCCATCTTTGCATTCCATAGGTAATACCCCTCCTGTTGCATAATCCAATGTGTCTGCTTCCATCCTTATTTTTTTATCTAGATCTGGTGCTGCTAGCACTGGTTTCTTTGTAAATTTTTCTTTTGACTTTTTAAACACCTCTTTCTGCCTTTCCATCCATTCCCACTTCTGATCCTTCTTCATCATGTTGTGCAATGGTCTTGCTATGGATGCAAAGCCCTGAATAAATTGACGATAATAATTCACCAATTCTAAGAACTTTTGAATGTCCTTGACACACTTTGGTGTCAGCTAGTCCAAAACACCTTTCATCTTCTCTTCTTCCATTTTTATACCCTCTAGCACAATTACTACTCCCAAAAACCCTACTTCTCTCATCTTCTATTTGCACTTCTCCAGTTTTATGTATAAATTATCTTCCTCCAACCTTTTTACTACTTCCACCACTAACTCATCATGTCCTTCTTCATCTTCTGTCCCAACTATTATATCATCTATAAACACTGCTACTTTTTCTGTATTTATCAAGTCTCTGAGTAACTCATTCATCATTGCCTGGAAAGTTGCTAGTGAATTTATCAACCCAAATAATATGACAGTGGGTTCAAATGACCTCTCTGGAGTTGTAAATGCCACCTTCCACTTATCCCCCTCCTTGATCCTCACATTATTATACTCCTACCTCAAGTCCATCTTTGTAAATACTTTTTTTGTACCAATATTTTCTACTATGTCTGAAATTAAAGGTAAAGGATAATTATTTTTAATTGTCCATTCATTTAAATACCTATAGTTCTGCACCATTCTCTTCTTTCTGTTCTTCTTTCCTACAAAGAACACTGGTGTTGTTTAAGGTGACTTTGAGAGTTAGATATACCCTTTCCTCAGTTGTTCCTTAATGAACTCTCACACCTCTTCTCTCTCCTCTCTTGACAACAGATACACCTTCCCCTTCCTTGGCACAAACCTTTTCTTCATATCAATTGTATGGTCCCAGATTTTCTTTGTGGGCATTCTTTCTAACTGCTTCTTGCCAAAAACTTTAATCTACTTATGGAATTTTTCTGGGACTAGTTTCTTTACTTCTGCCTCTGACTTTGCTGCTTCTTCCTCCTTATCCCAAATTTCCCATTCCTCAGCTACCCTCTTTACTTCTATCATTTTTTCCTTTTTTTGTTTTTTTAATCTTTTCCCTGTCTTTTCCTCTTGCTTATTTTTTGCCTCCCCTTTTGCTTCATCTTCTTTTTGTTTTTGCCACCCTGATTTTCTCTGCTTTGGTCTCCACTATCTTCCACACTCTTCTGGACACCTCATCATTCTCACTTCTCCTGTCTTCTAGTCAATCTCAGAATTGTAGTGAGCTAGCCATGGCATTTCTAAAATTACTTTCCACTTCTGTCTTCCAATCACATCTATCTTTGTTCTCTCCCTATGCCTTTTGTAATAAATATTTACCTCTACCATATGCTTAATTAGTCCCTCCTTGTTGAGAGAACTATCCACATTTCTTATATATATAGGTCTATCTATCTTTTTTAACTTAAACCCTTGCTTCTTCATGAACTCTGAACTTATTACCAGCTCTGTAGCACTGCTATCTAATAATGCCTCTACAGTTATTCCTTCTTGCATATCCACCCTCTCTAACCCAATCTTTACTGTTACTTCTCTTAATGCTTCCTCATTGTTTAGGTCACAGCCAGCTGTATTGTTCATTACTCTACTGAGTACTGTGTACCTATTGTTGAGACTTAATCAAGGAGTATTAAGTCTTGCTCCCCATTTCCTCCTTCAATCCTTTTTTGTCCCTCATTTCCCCCATATTCTAGTCTTTTCCCCTCCCCAATTCTGTTTCCTGTCCTCCTATTCCTACAATTCCTAGCTAAGTGTCTGAAACCTCCACAACTGTAATAATTCCTATTCTCTCTCTTGTCCACATCCATAGCATAGGGACTTCTTTGTGTACCCCCTACTCTCTGCTGAGAGCGTATCATCACTGTATCTATTCTTTCTACTTCCTCTATTAGAGCAGGCCCTATTGTTGCTTACTGTTGAGGTATTTCCTGCCTCCTTTGCCACACTTGTAGTCATGGTACCTGTTGTTGTGATTGTTTAGGGGTCATTGCCCCTTGTTCCTTTCTGCCTCTTAGTCACTCTTCTTCCCTCCTACTTTCTCTCTAGTGTCTATCCAAATTAGTGGTATGCTCATACCACTGTTCTGTGCTCGTTGGAGGTCTTTCTATCTCCATCAACTTTCTCCTAATTGCTCTATTCATTCCTCTCTTAAATTCTTCTACTAGTGGCCTTCTCTCATACCCACATCCTCTTGTTGTTCTCCTGAATTCTTATACAAATTCTTCTATTGTTTTCTCTTCCTGCTCTAATCTTCTTAATTCTACCACTTTTACTGATTCCTTATCTCCTCTCCAAACTCTTTTCTGATCTTTGCCAAAAATTCCTCTGCTGTCTCGTATTCCAATAATCCTACCTCCAAGTCCTCTAATGTGTTTTCTTTCTACACATCTGCCAATTCTTCCTATACATAAGAAAGGATCCATTGAATTTGCTCTTCTACCAATGCTTCTCTCATCTTTATCCTTAAATATAGCCTACAAGCTGTGACAAACCTTGAGACCTTTGATAAGGTCCCATCGAATATTTGTGGTCTAGCCATCTCTGTACTTGTTGCTCCACCTCCTACTGCAAGTAGGGCCTGTATTGCTACCAACTGCTCCTGCTGCTGTCTGATGATTGTGTTTAAGTCATGTTGACTCATTGTGTTATAAGAGAGAGAGAAATTGACTGGTAATGGTGATGATGATGCTGATAGTAGTATGGGCAGTGATAATATATATAACAGAAGAGTGGAACCTGTGCTGGTTTTACTCTCCAATTCATATTCCATTAATAAAATCTTGGTAGATGATAGCAGGCTCTCTTCCTATCCTGCCTACACTATCTACTAACTACTTTTTTTACACTAAAAAAGAGTATATAATTTTGGTCTAAGAAAACTGTTTTACTCTAAACAAGATCTTAAGGATATCTGCTGTTCTCCTACATAGACACCTCATAAGGGGAGATGTAGCACAGAGCTGTTAACTAAAAAGATATAGATCATATCCACAACTAGTATATTCCTTGAGCTTAGGGTCCAGCTATGTCTTTTTAACCAAAAAGTGGTGTTGCCCTTCAGTCAAGGATGATAAAAGAGTTAAGTAAGAGAGGGTCCTGTGTTGGACAGTCTTAGGAAAGAGAATCAAGTTCTAATGTTACAAATTCAAAACCTTAGAGTTAGTTAAGAAAGTGAACCTTGTATTGAGTTAACACAAGAGAACTCAATAGAGAACTTCTGTACAGAAATGTCTACCTTATATACTAAACTTTGATGGTCCATGCTACTACTTCCCTAGTCTACCCTAAAGACCATGTGTTCTCTTCAAGGTCAAATAGTATATGTTGTATGATATTATTCTTCCAGAATCTTCTATATTCTTCTTTATGTCTTGTAACTTGTGACTGTGTTATCTGATGTGACTGATGTGTGACAGTATAATCTTGTCACTCTAACCCTAACCCTAAGTTCCAGAATAAAAAAATAAATGAAAAAAAAGTAAAAAAGGAAATATTAAATAAAAAAGCTAGTGTCTAAGGTTTGTAACTCTAATATAGAACTTAAGTTTATAACAACAGAGGTATATATACAAAAGAATGATGGTCTATGCACTAGCTATTGCCATCATATGATCAAAACTTGTATCTGATGGGAGCTGTCAGGCTAATTTTAGAGGATAACTAATTATGTCACTATATTGATATGCTTGTATCTCTACTAATACTTATTGCTTTGAGATATATCATATATTGTTGTAAATGGATTGATAAGCACTTTTCAATACAAGTTCAATTGTATGAATTCATGAGATATTAGCAGACAAAGCTTTTATAGCTACTAATGGCCTGATATCTTAGTCATTTGAGGGCTATCTGCATATGTGTGGAATGCACAAAAGTGACAAAAAATGACTGAGATATTAGGCTATTAGTAGCTATAAAAGCTTTGTCTGCTAATATCTCATGAATAGCTGAATGGATTCGTATAATTGAACTTGTATTGGAAAGTGCTCATTAATCCATTTACAACAATATATGATACATCTCAAAGCAATAAGTATTAGTAAAGATACAAGCATATCAATGTAGTGACATAATTAGTTATCCTCTAAAATTAGCCTAACAGCTGCTATAACAGATAACAGCTCCCATCAGGTACAAGTTTTGATCATATAATGGCAACAGCTTGCACACAGACCATCACTCTTTTATATATATACCTTTGTGTCTGAGGGCTAAACCTCAGACTTAACAACATCAATTATTTCTATTGATACTTTTCATTATCTGTCAATTATCATATCCTTATACTGAACCTCTGAAACACTATTTAGCTCAAGTATCACAACTAGTGAGTATCTTATTTGTGATAGTGACATATGAGATATACCATATATAGTTGGAATCAGTTTGGTAAGCACTTACCAATATAAGTTCAATCATGCAAGTCTGTTCAGCTGTTCATGAGATATTAGTAAACAAAGCTTTTATAGTTACTGATGGCCTTATATCTTGGTTGTTTGTTGTTGCTTTTGTACATCTCATATATGTGTGGATAGCTCTTATTTGGGGCTTTCCAGCACAACTTAGTTTGTGAAAATCAGTCTATTGGTTGTAGAGATATAAGCTAAATCAAGTTTATAACATTGTTACAACAACATTTAGCTTACTCTAAATATTATGAGTTATGTATATAAGAGTTATTATATCACATGATGTATGACATCATCATTTTATGTATTATATGACATTGTAACTGTAATATATATGATTGACTTGTAATAGTTGCAATATCATATTATTTTCTTTTACTAAGTTTAAAATAAGAAAAAATAAAGAAAAATCAAAATAAGAAAAACTTAAATAACAAGAGAGAGATAGAAAATGAATAAGTTCATCATTTTCAAATCTAACATATTTACTAACACATCTCAATCTAATCACATCTAACCTAACTTACAGATAATGTCTATTTTCTTATTTATACTTCTAAATTTTATCCAGTATGAATTAACTTCATTCATTCCATATCAATTACTCCTTGGACTTTTTCACTAGACTTCTATTATAATATGCTTCCAAAATTTATTATTTTAATATAGTTTTATTTTATTTTTATGAATTTTATTTCTTTTTGTTTTTGAATTCTTTTAGTTTTAGTTTTTTTTTTGGTTTTGTTTTATTTAGTAATAGAGAGTCATGTAACTACTATATGTAATCATATCATATGAGATGACATCATAGGTTAAAAGGGTCTTGTTATAACTTAAGACTTATAGAGTGAAGTCAGAAGAAGAATCTTGTATTAGGGTTAACATAAGAGAACTTGATGGAGTTCCAGTTACAAATTATCTACCTTATATATACTTGGTTAATGGTCTATACTACACTAAACCCAGCTTATTCTAAAGAATATATAGTATAATATCATCATTTTAGAATCTTTTACATTCTTCTGTGATATATGATTATGTAACTGTGACATGTGACATGTGACAGATGCGTGACAGATTTTAACAGTCATATGTAATGTTATGCTGATACTTAACCCTAAGTTTAATAAGAATAAGAAATGAAATAAAAATAAATAAAGTCTATTGTCTTCAACTCTGATAGGTTTAGAGTTATAATATTAAAAATCATAGTCATAACATGTTCATATTATAATAACAGCATAGTAAACTCATAGATAATATATGGATATTAGAATAGGTTAAATATTATGCTAAATAAGGTACAGGTAATAACTAAGAGATCTTAGTAGTCTTAGAAAGTAATTTGATAACTTAGAAGTTATCCAATAAACTATAGACAACTGTAAATGACTAAAAGTCATAAAATATGTCCATAAGTAGTAGTACATGTGATCATGTGATATACTGACTAAATGAGATGTATTCCAAAACCAAGTCCACAATAACTATAGTTAGACTGATAAGATTACTTCCAATATATTGAAGGACATGAGCTAGCATATATCTTTATCACTCTTGTATTGGGGTTTACAAGACAGACTTGACAGAGAACCTTTTACTACAAGATACACTATATACCAGTCTTATTTTAAATACATCTTCATTATCATAGTGTTGGAACTTCCTAATAATTACATGAATCTTTATCTCTATATATAAGAATTATATATATTTAGAGTAAATTACTTATAGTCTCTATTTTCCTAGATACTATCTTAGTCAGAATATCTAATATATAAGCCAGATAGTTATACTGTAATTCTTATTCTGAAAATCAACTTAAACTGATACTATTTAGTATTAGTAGCAACACACTTCTTTATTCTTTAGATGGAATAACCTTCCTCAACCTCCCTAAGTATATTATTAGGGTAGCTAAGCAAAGTTTATGAGGTGTACAGAGTTTACAATCTTTAGAAGAAACCCAAGTTATATAATCTATGCAAGAAACAAAGAAAAGTATATCTTCAGGAGAAATCTAAGAGAATAGAATAAGATTTTCTGAAAGCAGCAGCTATCATAAATACTTTATAGTCCATTCTAATCTAATACAACAGTGTTGAAGTAATCAGATGATAATAGCAACTGGGTGGCTAGAAACTTGAATAAAAATATTTCAAAGATTATCTAAAAGGACATGGAGTATAGAACAACAATTACAGAAGTGATAGTAGCAGATAAGACATAAGATGTAATATAACAAAGTCTACAGAGTTTAAAGTCTGGATTAGTACTATAAGCTTATAGTAGGATTTCAGGGCTGGAACATAAAATAGTTAGGCTTTCTAACATCCATTCTTTTTTTCAGATTGTTGTGACTCTATTAAACATAAATTGTTATATTATAGCATAACTGCTTGAACCAATACATAGACAACCTATCATAAATTTTCTTTTTTATTGCTATTTTACATGAATAGTATAAAAAAACTGGCTCTTCTAATACTTTTCTCTTCCATGTTTTTTGGTTGATCCATGTTCCATGATTCTTTCTCACATCTATACTCATCTACTTATCTATTTTCCTATACTCCAGAAGTACTTGTTAAATATTCTAACTCTCTTCTAATTTGGTTTCTCTATTCTGAACTGTTCCTGATTACTTAAGTATCATCATTTCTTGCTTATGTAAACAGAATTCTGACATATTAAAATGGACCTGTTATTATATAGAATAGTTGTTACCTTCAGTTCTGTTCTTTTAGGATTTCCTAGAGATAAGTATATAGTTTAGTATTTTTTAGACAATAGACTTAGGATTTCCTGAAGATTTAAAGTACTTTTCTCTTCCATCCAGTTGCCCTAACAAATAGTATATATTCATACATTAGACAATATTCATCTTAGTCACATTTTATATTTTGAAACTCTCTGAGATAAGCTTACTAGTTTACTTTATCCTTACTTATACTTATAGTTATGTCATAGATACTTACTGCCTTTAGGTAAATATAGTTATGTTTCACATTCCAAAACTTTCTAAGATACTTACTATTTTAAGGTTATAAGTTCCAGACTATAAAACTTAACAAAATTATTTTATATATACTCAAATATACTACATATAAATACCTATATTATGTTAACATTCAGAGAAACCTTATCATCAATGTTTACTGACAAAAACAAATTTGATAGAATAAATTAGATAGCTTAAAACAAGTTTATTTATATTGCTATATGTTATAAGATGAGAGTGTGGACAGACTTTGGCTAGGGTTAGGATTAGCCAGACATATATAAGTATTATAATTATTAGTCTACAACAGACAAAGGGATAGGAGAGCACGTGACCTGGAAGTCATGTGATAGAAGCTAGAGTGGTCTAGAGCGGTCTAGAAGGACTTAGGGTCTAGAAGGATCGGGAAGAGTCTAGAAGGAGGTAGGGTTAGGAATGACGTCAAGGGACATGGGTTCCTCATGGTGTACACATGGTGTGCACATGTATAGCGGAGATTAAGAGTATGACGTCAGGGCACATGTAGGAAGCATGGTGG
>Ga0157364_1007955_pt1 | contig 10984 bp, 6 predicted proteins | sample AttsexASBM2_FD_111476 | JGI IMG/M metagenome (GOLD analysis project Ga0157364, IMG submission 111476) | Fungus gardens microbial communities from leaf cutter ant in Ribeirão Preto, State of São Paulo, Brazil - Atta sexdens ASBM2 | ecosystem: Host-associated > Fungi > Mycelium > Unclassified ... | reverse complement strand
TCTTTGGAATCCAACGTATTATATTTTATCTTTTTCCCTAATAATTATTACCTAAATTCTTTGGAGTGGAATCTCATTCTAAAAAGTAAAAATTATGTGAGTCGTGAATAAGAGTAGCTCTCAATTTTCAATCTATGAGATTTCTCTTTAGAGTGACAATTCACTCTAAAAGTCTTAGAGAGTAATAATTTTCTATAATGTCTTCTCGTTTAATTTTTCTTCGTATTTTATTCTCGGTCAAAATTGTTTAGCGGTATTTCCCTTTCGCAAGTACAGAAATATATTATTATGTTAAATAAAGCTTGATTTACAATGTGCTCTTTGCTTCCTACTTTTTATCTCTTATCTTTTTTCTTTGCATTTTATTGACAATTGTGTTTTTTGTGTTACGTGTCCTCTTTCGAAAATCATTAATTTTTATCTCGAGCAAGAAAATGAAGAAATAGAATAAGAGGCAATAAAGCAAGAGGTAAAAAGCAAGAAACAGAAAACAAAGAGCACATTGTAGATTAGACTTAATATCCTCTAATCTTTTTGTTTTAAGAAAGAAGCATAGATCGTGTATCATATAGGAATAAAGATTATTTAGGGGCGAAGAGTCTCTTAAAAGCTTTTTAAAACTTTCTTCGTGAAGAGAATACCATAAAGATGAGATTGAGGTCGATATTACAAGCAGACAGACATTCCCGCGAGTTTGTTTCTGGTCCGCAATTATCCTTAGGAATTTCGCGTGCCTCGTATCAAGAATATTTATTAATTGGATGTGTATGACATGCGTATATAACGGTATACCGTACAGACACTTGATGTTCGCAACTCGTTCGGAATCGTTAATAAAAACTGCGCGATCATTAAGATAGTTGTCGAGAGCTGACGCGTATGCGTGCTTCTGTGTATGCAAAACGGTAATTTTTGTGGAAAAAAAGCCAGAACAAATTCACGCGATTTTTTTATCCAAAAAATATCTCAATACCTCCTCGATAAGAAGTGCTTACTTCACGCTGCTTTATGGCAAAGTAAATACGTATTTGCGGCGAAAAAGTATCCTCGATTATTCTCGTACACGTGTCGGAATATTGCAGACCTTTCGATCTTACAGTACTAAATTCTTTCTTTGAATAATATCAAATTTCAGATGAGCAAAAACTTTTTGTATTTCACAAACGTCGGAATATTTTTTGTAACTCACAATTTTAAAGAAACTTTTTATATTAACGCATCTCTCTGTATCGATTGTAACTCTCTTTTATCCATATAAAGTACATAATAATCTAAATATTATTCATTAATTCGCGAGGGAATAAGGGTTGAGTCGGCGTGTTATGCTGTTTAGCCCGTATAATTGCCGCAATTTCCTATTAAAACGACGTGCACGCCCATCGAAATCTTAAGGGTGTACCGAATCGGAGCGCTTCTCAACGTTCACGCTTCGGCGAAGCGAAAAGAGACGAGAAGAAATACTGGTGATTGGCTCCCGTCTTCGGCCGGTTCCGTCATCGAAGTTCCTGAAAAAAAATGACAACGAAATAAAGAAAACGATCATCGAAGAAGGGCGAACTGCCGGGCCTCCATGAGCGTGCTGGGAGCCGCGCGATTAACCGCGATTTTTTGTCTGTGCCGTATAGACGGAAAAGCCAAACATTCATGGACTGCGATTTCGTGCAGACCCATTCGTGTTGTGAGAATTCGCCGTCTTTTACCGTGCATAAACGCGTTTTCCGCTTACCGCAAGAAACTCGCAGAAGAAAGCGTTTGTTGGTTCTATTAGATGAGAAACGCGAGTTCACCGCCGCCCTCCAATCTGAGCAGTTCCGCGTCACTGCCTTTCTCTTGTCGCTGATGACTATTTGCTCGGAGTGGACGATTTCCAAGGCAGATCGTGAAATGAAAACAACTTTTAAGGAGATAGAGAAGTAGAAAGAAATTCTTTATACTATCTTTATTAGAGATTCTACAACAGAGTCTGCAATTCTGTCAAAATCTTATGAGAGAGAACAGTATATATATTATCTCACTCGATAATTTTAATTAAAGTTATAGAATAAGAAAAAAGTTATAGTAGTAAGTTAAATAAGATCCATATATAGAGAGGGAAGATGTATACACTTCCTTTCTCTCATAGCATTTTGACAAAATCGTTTGTATCTCGATAGATTCTGTTATAGAGTTCCTACGCTGAAAGAACAGCTTTACTAAAATATCTAAAAATTTAATTATGTAAAGATATTAAAGACATATTAGATTTAATTTTGTTGAACTACCAAAATTATTATGTAGATCGCCTGGTAGAATGTCGATATTTTTTTGCAGCATTTTTTCATCGTACACTGTTAAATCTATAGCGTGAAATTTAAATTAATGTGAGTCGCCACTGCTTCTAATACTAAATATATCATTATTTTTCACTAAAATTTGACACTACGTCAAATCGTGTCAATTTCATACTATATAGTGTCAAATTGACACAATATGATATCAAATATAACCATTGTGTTAGTGTAAAATTAACAACGATCGAGTAGGAGCATTGGCAATTCACATTAAGTAAATTTGACACTGTAGATTTAACAGTCTTACATAATAATACTTTGACAGTTCAACAAAATTATTTTCAAAATGATCTAACTAAAGTTGTTAACATTTCTGCAAAATTGTTCTTTCCATGTAGTCAAAATTCTACAAGAGAGAAAGGTATATACTATCTCATTTATATTGTTTTACTCTGTAATTTAAATTGAGATTACATAGTGAAATAATATAAATTAGGATGAATAGTATTTATACAAGAAGATAATAATACATGCCTTCCTTTCTTGTAGAATTTTAACAAAATTGTTCGTGACCAGTCTCTGTTACAGGATTTCTCATCTTTGCAATCATTTAACTTCCGACGATTGCGAAACTCCGGAGAATTGCGCACAAAGTTTTTTTGTATATAATTGCAGAGTAACGTATTATACGAGATAAACAGACATTATTGTGTAAGACAAGAGCTCATTAAAATATCGAATGCGCTGTTTTTAATTGCACAAAAGCCAAAGATTTTCGCATAAGAAAACATCATCTCAGAACACTTTACGTTCCTCTTTCATGCGATCTTTTCACTCGTATACAGTAACGCGCATGCATGAAAGAAGATCATAAGAGATACAAGTGTGAAAGGACCATACAAAAGGATTCTTGTACTCAGCGATACTCGCGCCGTCTTTAGCCGAACACAGGGACGTTCATCATGAAAGGATTAAAAAAGAGAGGTGGGAGAATCGGTCGCTTTACTCGGAACCCACTCCGATCGCCGCAAATTCGCGATAACACCGACCACGGACAGGCTTTTATGGCGGTAACTTAACACGCGCGACACGTCTCTCTCGTGACGATGTGGCGAATACAGGACGCGATCGACAACGACGAAGAAGATGGACAGAAGAAGGAGCGAATTCCGCGGCAATAGCGGCGACGGGTACAAGAGAAGGTAAAGCGGAAAGGCACGAGCTCGCTTCTGGGCAGGGCATTATGGGAACGCATGGTGTGAAGGCATGTGTTGTTCTCTGGAGGCCGTTGGAGGACGTGTCGCGGCTTGCATCGACGATTTGCCGCTGACAAAGAGAAAACCACCCGGACGGCGCCGCGGACAGGATGCGTGACGGAACGGATGCCCAGTGCGTGCGCGTACGCATGGAACACTGTATCCTTGAAGCTTCGAACAAAGCAATTGAACGATAGCTCCAACTGAAACAAAATATTCCGTAACGGTATAATAGGAAGGAATTATTCGAGTAAAGGGTTATGTTAATCGCCGTTTTATGATAATTTAGATGAACATGATGCAAATATGAAACATTTCGCTAGATTGAAGTTTTTGGAAGTTACGAAGGGATTAAAAGCGAAATGTAATTTAATCTTTAAGTAGATAGATGAGTTGCTTAAAATATCTTAAACAAATTTTGTTTTTATAGTTATATTTTTTAATAGTATATGTACACCCAGATAAAAGATTGCTTCGATTTTCTTTGCTATACGGTTAAAAAAAACATTTCTTTGATTTGTGAAAAAATTTCTTTAATTTAAACATTATTTTTTAAAATCAAATAAAATTTATTTGATTTAAAGAAATCATGATTTGAATGTCATTTCTTGAATTTGAACATAATTTCTTTAAGTCAAATAAATTTTATTTGATTTTAAAAAATAATGTTTAAATCAAAGAAATTTTTTCTTTATAGCAAAGAAAATTTCTTTAAATCGAAACAATCTTTCTTCTTTGGATTAAATTTATTTAGTTATACTCTTATGAGATAGAGGAGTGAAAAAATGATGAAATTTAAAATTTCTGGACAATATTTTTTATTTTCCTTTTCCAGAATAAGGTTTTTAAGAAAATTATGCTGTAGCGACTTATTTATTTAAAGGTCATATTTTTGTAATTGAATCACGCAAAAATCTAGTTTGCGTTCCCGTACATAGCGTACATAAAAATAATCCACTGTCTCTAAGCCTTTTCTCCGATGTCGAAACGATATTGGAGTAAAGTATGTCGATTTATCTTGCGAGGGAAGAGCGTCTCGCCGCATGCGTGACCAACCGGATCTTCACCGATGCGTACATGTACGCAGGTTTCGGGTCCTTTTGATCGGGAATACTTAATCCTTGGAGGGGAAGGTGATTGCGTTGGGCGAAAGGGGAGGCGAGAAACGAGTTTGAGAGCCTGCGAGTTTAATGTCGACGTCACCGATGCCGTGATCGGATTAGTTGCCGGACTTTTAGCGCGGGGATGCCTTTCGTCCGATCCGCTTTGATAAAGTTACTAACCGTCGCCGCTCATGATTCCCTGAGTGCCTTTGATACTTAAAAACTGCTTGACGCTAGTCAAGCATTTTTATATTATTTATTACCTGAAAATTAAATACAAAATATTTTAATAACAATAATTCTATTAATCTAGAATAAAAATTTATCAAATTATCAATTTTTAATAATAATTTTAGATAAGAAATGTATCGATTTTTAAAGAAATATTTCGGTTTTTTGTAAATAAATTGTAGATAAATCAAGTAGATATTACGATTATACTAATCATTAAATTAATCGCCAATGCTAATTTCCGCTTATTTTCTGTCTCGATGTAGTATATCAACATTTCCCAACGACTTATCTGTTTAAACGTATTTAGAATTTTTTATATGAATTCTTATGGAAAGTAAATTCAAGATTGAAAAGGACTTCTGATCAGAAGCTAACGTCGCTCGTTCCAGATGCTCGCACACGAAAGGAGCACAAAATTCTCTAAACGCATTCTGTCGCATCGTGTGTGTGTGTATATATATATATATATATATATATATATATAAAAGACTGCAAACTCATCCCCTGAGAGATATGAAATCTTATCGGAACGAGTCGCCATGTCACGCAAAGAAGATGGGATTGAGTCAGCCGAACGAAAATTATTAACTCACGTATCTCCGTTCATTACTTTTGGCGGTGGCGATAACGGCGGAGCCTCGAAGGGAAAGCGACGATGCGCTCACCTCGACTATTCGTATGCAAACGACGGTGAATGTCGTTAGCAGAGTCCAACGTTTAATGGAGAAACAGTTTTGATAAAATCATAACGTGAAGGAATTGCATGCGAGGCGTCCGCGCGCGCTAACCGTTCTATTTCCGAACGAAGATAAAACGAAGTATGATCCAAGACGAAACACTACAAATATATTTCCTTGATATCTTGGATCTTTTCAGCACTTTGACACTTTAGAAAATCACGACGTTTGTATATTTAAATCAGTCACGATTATTGGCGTGGCATTGATGATGAATACACACTAAATACACTAATAAATTGTAAAATTTTCTACAATTTATATTATATGTATATTCTATGTTTATATATATTAATTAATGTCAAATTTTTAAAGATATGAATATATCGAAATAAATCTTTAAAATTAAAATTTATTAGAATTTGCCATATAAATGTTAGAATAATGATTTTCTATCAGTATAAATTAATCTTGGTTTAATTTACACTTTATTTTTTGAGGGATTTTTTTTTAAATTAGATAATTAATATACATTGACAGAAATAGGTATTATTCTAATATTTGTAAAGCAAATTCTAACAAATTTTTACTTTAAAGATTTATTTTGATATATCGATATATCTTTAATTTGATCATTACTTTCTATGTCGTATAAAATTAAAAATTTTGTAAGATTTAAAATTTGCAATTGAAACAACTCGATATGATCGAAAATTTTATCAAGCATCGATGCCAATGACGTCTCATTATGGAAGGTAGTATCGAAAGTATGAATCTACAGAATAAATGGAACCCACACTATATCTACCTATTCATAGCCTTGTTGCGATAATAAATGTCAATCAGCTTCAAGTACCTCGTCAATTAGATCATACATTTGCAGTACCAAGATGTTTGAAATTCGAAACGAGGTTTTTCGAAAGTGCGCGTCACAAAAACGGGTATTCGCATTTTATTGGGTTATAGATCGGTCGCGATAATGAACTTTCTAAGGACCATCTGGTCGAAGTCCATCCATTCATGCTGATATTCATCCATGAAAAACAAGGCCAATTAAGCACCGATTAATATTAGCATTTTTCGTATATGACTGAACAAAGAAATTATTTATACGATCATCTGTAATTGGTAGCAGCAATAATAATTATCGCTAGAGTCGTAATTGAATCGATCGATACTTTGCGGTTAGGAGCTGTCGTCCGATCCTCAATAAGTACTAAAAATACCGTACGATAATGAAAAGTGTAATAATTAGTGTTCAAATTGCTATCGAGTCTGTGAGCGTATTCATTCGCATGAACAGCGAAAAGGAGGATATTGATGCGTACGTTTAATTCTGCGGGTTTACATATGCAAAGACTGTCACACGAAATAATAACAATCATTACAACTAGCCAGATTATTACTATGCGATAGATGGTGTTCATTCTAATTAGAAAATGTCGTCGAATCGATGCGTACAGCACAAGACGATCGATTTATCGAGGCTAGTCACACGTGGCTAACTGAACGAAAATAAGAAAGGGCCGAGAGCTGGCCTTTTTTACGGTAATGATCGATCGAGGCGAACCCCGCAGGCGACAGTGAGATGCCGACGCAAGGCCAGCACACGAGCTGCACACGAGCAGCACACTTCCTTCCATGGTGCTTTTCGTGCCCGTGTACGCATTGTGCGTGCATGCGTGGCGCGCGAAGGAGAAAAAGAAATATAGAATAGCTTCGACTGGAGATAAACGAGCCTGCGGGTCATCTCTATTTACCGACACCCGTCAGAATGGTCCCATTCGGGGTTGCTCCAGTATCGGCTCAATGCGTAAAGAAAAAAATACTCGAGGGGCGCTTTTTGAAACTAAAGGCCTACTTTCATAAACATTCTTACTTTCACAAAACATATCTACTTATATATCTACTTATATATAATAATAATAATATATAATTACATGTATATATAAATATATATAAATCATATTGCTCATATATGATAATTGCAGATTTATAACACTTCTGTGAAATATTACTTTATTTTATTTTCAGTTATTATTTATTGTTTCAAGTACTTTTCGAGAATGTTTTATCGCAAGGAATATTGTTGAGTGTTTTGAAATTTACTTTAAGATTTTTCGCTCGGGGTACAGATGAATTGCGAGACAATCCTGACTGGGACACACTTGCGGGGCTTTTGGGTCCGCTATGTTCGAAGGAATCCTGCAAACGGACCCCTTGTAACACGGGAAGACACCGTTTGCAGCGTTCCCACGAGGTGAGGCACCACCTGTGCGTCAGAACGAGGACGAGGGCAGCAACCCCATGGATCGACTGAAGGGACGCTATGATTTTCGACCCTAATTTCGATCCAGAAAAGAGGAGCTGCCCACTCAGTCCTTGCGGCCGGCCGAAAAGGGTGTTAAACGAGCTGGGGTTAAACCAGGAACGCGCGGATAGTTAGGGCTTCAATCTGAAAAGCGAGGGTGAGATTGGATTTTTTAAATGCCAATACGAAGGTGAGAGAGCGAATTTATTTTAACGAGAAGGATAGGGGCAGAGGGGTTAAAAGGATCGCGGAAATTCATGTATTCCACTTAACCCTCGATTTAAATGGCATCTTTTGTACGCGTTTTCAATCACTCTCCTATAGTCAAAAAATCTTTGATCTTTGATTTGTTCACGGTAGCTGTCATAAATCTTGATACTTAATCATCATGTATCTTTGAAATGCAAATTTTTCTGCAAAAAGATTTTTCATGTGAACCATCGAATTATATTCTGAGATCTATCCAAATCGAAGGATTAAATTTCGTGAAATGTCGCATATCGAGTAACAAATGATGTAGAAAGCTCGAGGCGTTTAATAGAGTTAGAGGATCCTGCCCGAGCCACTCATTAGAAATCGAAGGGTCTCCAGATGATTCTACCGCCGTGCAAGATGCCATTCTCAAAGTAGCCGTCTAAAATTAACTTCTATACTACCGCCATAGCCGCGCTTTATTCTTGTAGACGCTGAGGGCCCCTCGTCAACGCGCAAATGATGAGCGGACTAATTAACGAGCACTACCAATTAATGTGGTACCCAGCGCTATACAGGCGTATTCTATTATTTCCACGCCATATAGGAGGATAGTAACATCGTTTTCTCTGCCTCTTACCGGGCGGCATCATCTTAGTTAAAAGAAGGCTTAAGTCTCTCTATTCTCAGATTGAATCGTTTCGGTTTCAAATACACCACAACTCCTCCCATTTATTTAAATCTTAATAACATTAGCTGAAAGATGATTTTCTAATTATCTGCAGTTAATTGTTCATGTCCTATTCTTTTTTTTTAATTAAGATTATATACTTTGTAGATAATTAATTAATATTATTACTAATATTAATATTATAATATTAGTATTTATTAATTAATTAATATTATTATTAATACTATTATTAATTTATCTTACACTTTTTCCATCCTAGATCAATTATTTTTCTGTATTTATTAAAAATCTCTTTTATTTAAATATATTATAGTACATTCAAATCAAAATTCATTCTCTTTCATTAATTTACATTAAGTTGTCTTTTGAATGTAGAACTTTGCGCAAACACTAAAAAATTTAAAAAAATTATTTTTAAATTTTAAATCAAGAATATTTTTATTTTGTTTATGTTCGCTTTCGCGAAAATGCATGTTGACAACTAAATTTTACTGCAATCGACGAGTTTCTGCAGCATATAATTTCTATCGCTATCTCGATTACTTCGTGAAACACGATACGTGTACCTTGTTGCCGGACTTTACGAGTCGCCGCGATGAACAAAGACGCCAACGATGTCGTTGCGATACTCAAGGAGCTCGTGCGATTCACACGCGTGATTAAAAGTGGAAGTTACGAGTATCCGACATCGTTGGCCGACTGACTTCTCGCCGGAGCTGATATCGGACCGATCCGCGAAGCAGGTGGTTACGCGTCGAGAGGAGTCGGGCCTCACGGCGACAACGAAAACGATTACAGTGGACCCGAACACGAGAAGTAACGGTACTACCCGTACCGGTGAGAAATGAGAAAAATTCCAACCGCGAAAATTGCAGCGCATCGCAGTGACCTCGTCGCTTCTTCATCGCATCGTGAACAGTACAACCAAGCCCGTAACAGTACATCCTACATCATGATGACCGGGCGAGGCCGAGCCACGTGAGTCATATATCGTGAGTGCATCTCGTTGCGAACCATCGTCAATAAGAGCCAAGGCGAGCAGCTGGCACGATCTTCACCTGATATTTGTAATTGAGTCCTGCTAAACGGGTCACGCGGTCACTTTGATATTTATCGAATTCGCGTGCCACCAATAAGCGTTTTCGATCTCGTTTTCTCGTCTCTCGACATCTCCATCTCTCTCTCTCTCTCTCTCTCTCTCTCTTTCTCTCTCTCTTGAGTAATTAATACTGAAGCAACAGGAAATGTAACTGTTCCATCTTCCATCGATGGCTCTGAATCAAACTGGCTGGCCCTGAATCTTACATTTGCGATGGCGAGTAATTATTCCTTGCAATGTTTTTTCAGTGATCGCACCTGGGCTTTTAATCACGAGTAAACACATTACGTTATTTTGTAAAGAGTTCAGTTTATTTTCGAATGTTTATTTTTAACTCTCTGCGGATAGGATTTTAAAGACGCAATTGATGTTTTAATTTCTGATAAATAAATTTAAATCTATAAAAAAATAAAAATACAATCCTAATAAATTTCTATAATAATAGAAACTTATTGTTAAAACTTTTACCAATATGTAAGAATTTTTTCAGATTTTTATACAATCTAGAACATAAAAATCTGAAAGTCGAAGTTCGTAAATCTTAGAGTTCGAAGAATGAAAATTTTACTTTGTTGATGAAGAGATAATATTAACCATTTATCGAAACAATTTCTAAAGAGCAATATCTTGAAACAATTATCAATTCACCTGCAATGTATTGAAGAGAAAATAAGAGAAAAGCTAAATTATATTTGATTAAAATTTTTTCAAGCAGCGGATTCTCTTTGAAGTAATCGATGCTTGTTGAGAAAGCTTATCTTGAATGACTTGTGAATCAATTTAATTCTCATCTTACGGTTAAACGAGCGAATTTGAACGTGATTGCGGTGGTTACGAGGTTACAGTAATCGTTTGAAACTGTCTGCTCTGAGTTTCTGGAAACACAGTCAAACGAAATTTTAATCAACAGATTCTTCACAGCGATTACAATGTGCAGACAGAAGTTCTAATTTCTGAGAAACGATTTGACTACATTTAGCAATCGATGGCAAATAGTAGGTTCCCACTTCGCGTAATCGTTCTGAATTCAGAAGTCATTGCTTCGGAATTGCTAGCCTCACTCGATTCTTCGCGAAAATTGGACAAACGTCTTTAAATTAATGATTGGTTCGTTTCCTTTTGTGAGACGATTCTTAATTTCAGTCATTTCG
>Ga0157364_1007954_pt1 | contig 10985 bp, 7 predicted proteins | sample AttsexASBM2_FD_111476 | JGI IMG/M metagenome (GOLD analysis project Ga0157364, IMG submission 111476) | Fungus gardens microbial communities from leaf cutter ant in Ribeirão Preto, State of São Paulo, Brazil - Atta sexdens ASBM2 | ecosystem: Host-associated > Fungi > Mycelium > Unclassified ... | reverse complement strand
AGAATCCGATTTCGCTAGATCACCATCTGCTTAACGTGTCTAGCGGACGCTCGTTAATTCTGGTGCGAACAGGTAAAATTTACGCACGATTTGTTGGCAGCGATTTCGTTGGTAGCGGCCGTGGCCCGACGTTCCTGTTGCATGAATGCAACTGATGCTATTTCGGCTAATTAGCGCACAGCTTGCCAAACGACGCTTTTTTCTTCCGTTATCGTATGCTCGACGAATCGCGTATTCCTAATTAACGGAATGGAGCGATCAACACTCCTAGACTGAACTAGCAGAAAACAGAAACTAATCTGTTGCTTATCTTATTTTACGATCGCAGTTTTAATAAATTTTTTTTTCGAAAAATAATTATTTGCTATTATGATTAAAGAATTTAAAAATTCCTAAAACGAAGAAATAAAAAAAAAGCTTCAGGACTATAAAAATCCAAAATTAATATATTTGAAAGAGATATTTAATTTAATTTACTGAAAAATTTAATAAATAATCTAATTATATACCAGTTGTGTTTGTGAAAATGTAGATGCATTATTAAAGATAATTATAATTATGGAATATGTGCGCATGTTTTGCTAATAGTTGGCTAATAGCTTATATGTTGAAGTTAATAGATGCGAATATGTAATAGCCTGTTCACCTCCGACGAAACCGTCGGATAGAAAAGCGCGTCGTAATGTGGAGGACAAAACGGAAGGCGCCATACATATACTCTAACACCAACAAGCTCTAAATAAGCTCGTTAAATCGTAAACTCAGTTATCCCCAAGTTGAACTCGTAACTTAACCTCTTGCAACCCGAAAAGACTTTTATTGCAGCGCTAACAACCATGCGAGATAATTTGATTCGTTAAATCAAATTTTCTGTGGTGACATATGTAAAAGTATGTGTCGTTCTCCAAATAGGCATACAATTATTAGAATTAAATTACTAAAAATAATAATAATTTTTAATGGAATAGAAAATATAAGATAAATAAGGCAAAAAAGAGAGATAAAAAAAGAATCAAGAAGAAGATTTGAAAAAAGATAATTTATGCTTCATACAAATAGCAACTTTTTTTAACAATTTAATATTTAACTCATTTTTGAAACTAATTGCATATATTGCTTCAATTTCTTGTAAATATTATATAATAAGAATAAAGCATACAACAAATTTTAAAATATGAAGAATTTTTATGCTATTCTCTGCTATTTTTAACTTGTTCGTGTAGAATTTCTCATATAAGATTGTTAATCAATCCTAAAACTGCTATTAAAATTTTAAGATCAATCGTAAAGGAAAATGCTAATTTAATATGAAGAAGACAGCAGTAAAATATCCAATGAAGATACAGAAAATCAAGAATTTTCTTGAGTACATTTTCGTTCTCGACTATACAGAATTAGGACTTGTCTTCGTGACGGACTACATTACAGTATCTTACGACATCGTGAAGATACGATTAAATTGTTTTACGACGATGTTGCAAAGTGCGTTCCATCGTTTACGACCATCGCTGCCGGCAGCGACGCACGGAACGAGCCGCGTTCGCGTTTATCACTTCAACGTCTGACATTTCCATCAGCTTCGCTTCTTCTTTGCGTCCGCGTTCCGTTGCGATAGTTTATTTCTCACACTTTCCATTGTCGCATCTCACACTCTTGGAAATGTCAAATGTATAAATATTTCAAATCAAAGAAAGTACCGCTTCGAAACCAATGACTTCATTTTGAATCGAAGAACTTATTTACGAAAATTCACAAAATTTCGATTAATAACAAGCGAATATTGTCTATTGAAGCGGTTCAATGTCTACAAATGATTGAAGATTTCCTGTTTGTCAATGTTTTTATCTTATCTTTTGGCTGAAATTATATTAGCCTTCATTCTATTAATAGCAAATTGATTTTTGTGGGATTAACGTTATCCAAGTATTGATAAGTAATAATTGATCAAGTTACTCTGAAATGTGATTATCGCTTCTGCTTTTCAAAAGTTCTTTTTATTTGCTATCAAAGCAAAAATGGTAAAGCTTTATCTTTTCATAAAAGATCATCGTGCTTTGTGAATTCGATTGAAGATATATTAACATGTATTCGATTTTATGGACTCGATGATTATTTTCATAAATGATTTGTAAGAAGGTCTATGGTACTTAGGGATATATTGTATGTATCTATGGGATTTAATTATTTTGTAGTAATAATTATTTTTAATGTTGACTGTGCTCATTTATTTCAGTTAAAAAGTATATAACTGAACAGCCAATATAAAAAAATCTTGTTATTGTTAAAAAAATAGTTAGTATATATCATAGACCTCTAAAGAATGTAGATCCTAAAGATATTCATACGATGATCCCTATGTTCTCTGAATATCCTAAAGACATTTCCAGGATATTTGTGATATAAAGTGTAGAAAGCTCACAGTCCTTATATAGGTATTACAGTCTCGCCTAATATATAAAAATTATAAAAGTATTTTGATAATCAAGGATGAATATTTTTTAAGAAGTTGGTGATTTCTATATATATCACTCATGTTAAAAAGGACTTACAGTGATCCAACGTCGACTCAGCAACAAATCCGGTTGGACATTCTAGGCTGGTATTAGCGGTAGTAGCAGCGTTGCCGATGCTCTGCAGGTGGTAATGCCCGAAGGACGGACCCCTGGGCGCCATAATGGCCGCGATGCTGAAGTCCGTCGCTTTTCCTCTCTCCCCCTTCGTAGGCATCCCTCCTCGCGCGCGCGACGACACTTACTCGTTCAGTCTCTCGTTACCCCAATCTTCTTGCTTCGATCGATTCGTCCTTTCTCCCTATCTCTAATGTCTTCTCAATGGTTTATCTCACCGTCGCGAGGTCCTCCACTTTCCTCTCTTCTTTAAGGAAAGAGAGAACCACTACCCTCACATGCAATAAGGCATATTAAGTTTTCTCGTTGTCTTTTCTTCTCTTCTTTGTCCTCTTTATGTCACCAGGCGTTCCTTCGTATCGACATGATGGCTCGTGACAACGAGAGAGGCATCTTCATCTCTCCCCTTGAAACAGACACGAGAGAGCGGTATCCAGTTGTTACGGAGGACGTTCCGGTAGGTCGCGAATCACTATCCACCCTGGATTACGAAACGCTACGTCGTCACGACGGATTAATCGTCGCTGTCGATTGCTGTCGCCTGGATTTTACGAGGAACGTAACAACGCACAACGCGTCTGCGCTGCTCGACTTCCCGGACTCCACTGGCTCTCCGTTCCTCCTCCCACGCGCACCGACTGCCCCACCACTGGTACCGTGAAAGCACGGCGGTTTCGCGCAGTGTGACACCAGGAGAAGAGCTTTGCGCGCGCAGTATCGACCGGCTTCATAGGCGGGGCCTGGTGGTTGGCAGGAACGCTTAACCATTTGGGCTTCTCTTTCTCTTTGCCTTCGTCGAACCGTCAACCCAACTGCAGGATCACGTGACTCGATGAAGGCGGCGCGTGAGGGAGAGGCGCTTCTCCTCACTCGCCACACCCTGTAAACCAGCAACAACAACCACCACCACCATCGTCAAACCTGACACCGACTTCCCCACCAGCGACGATGACGACGACGTGGGTATCTCGGAGTGGCGTGGCAGCGACACGGTGGCCGCGCAACGACGAAAGAGAGATCGATCGACCTCTCGCGGCGGATGGCCGGCGTTCGTATATGTATCTACGTATGTACCTCCGCCGCACTCGCAGTGGCGTAGAACGAGGCTGCGAGGGGCAAGAATTATAGGAGTATAAGAATGATTTCCTGTCTGTTGATTAACGCAAACACCTAAACCACTGCGCACAGTTAATAGATGCTGTCTAATTAGACGATTTATCCTGTCAGAGTTAAACAAAGATAGGGAGACTTGACTTGATGATCCGTTGTAACTTTAGATAATTGTTGTGTAAGTTAAACGAGTGTTTCAACTATCCTATGATAATTGAGCCTATTCTTTGTCGTTACACTGAGCTGCATCAAAAATTTTTTTCTCGTTTTTCATCAAGTTCTAAATATTCTAATTAAAATCTCAAGTATAAAAGAATATACCTATACAACACAAACATTTAAAAGACGTTTAAAAGAGAACGTTTTTAAAAATGTTTATCTCTTGGATAATGTGGTTGAGTAGAAAGTCATCATAATGTCAAAATGATGCCAAAATAATAACTAAAAGTTACTTTTCATTAGTCATGATGATTCACTTCAATATTATTTTGACTTAACATGACTTGTTTTGCTTGTGACATATCTATTTTATTTTAACACAAATAAAATTTTAGTGTACTAAAATGTATACTAGTTCAGCCACAAAGAACAGATCTAATAATATTCACATGTGATAAGAGCGGATATGTAAAAGTTTGTTTGAGGAAAATTAAAATTTTCGATAACTACAGTTCAAGCGATACATGCGGTTATACGCCTCTGACGGAGGTGTTCTCGCGTTGATTTTCCCGGAGAAGGGCAGCGATAGCATGAAGAGAATTTATTTAAGTCGAAAACCAGGGATACGATGGTATACGCCAGCACGTAATACTAAAAGCTTTCGCGAGCGCTTCTAGAAAACGAGGAGAGTTGTTTGTGCTGAGAATAATCATGAGGACCTGCCGGGTGATATAACCGTCGACAGTGTACAATCCGTTTACACCGTACGTTGTAATTTGCGGCGAAAAAGATCGTATCTTTGGGGAGTTACTTAGACCGTCGTAATACGCGTGTCTATTCCATAGTTTTTCCGTTTAACGCTAACTCACGTATTCCATCGTTACGCTAGGATTGCGCCGACCTTTCCATCATCTGCGACATGATTGATAATGCCCTCATCATGATTTCCGTTTTCTGAAGTGTTATAAGACCTTGTTCCTTTACTAAGTATATTTATTCATGTGTTATTTAGCTATCCTTTACATCAGAAATATTTTACATTAGAATTAGTAACATATATTATTATTTGACATATGTCTATTTCTACTGTCTATTTACACTATTAAAAGTAAAAAATTAATTTTAACTTAAAGACTAGTGACTTTTTGAGACATGTAAAAATATTAAAATTAACATTTTATTTTTAACAGTGTAAAAAGAATATATTATACAATACTAATATATTAAAAAATTTTTAAAAAGAGAAAAAATAAAAAAATAAAAAAAAAGAGAAAATCATGGAAAATCTTAATAAAGTGCACTTTATAAATTTTATAAAAAATTAAAAATCGTTTCGATTGTATTGATAATTCTATTGTTTATAATTCAACAATAGAGTCTGTTTTTTTTTCAAAAAATATTCTGAATTAGTATATCCTGATGCAATAAATTATATTTGTTTCATTTTAACTTACAATAGTGTACATTGCAATAGTGTACACTAGGTATATTTTTCGGAAAAGATCAGACCTATTGACCTAAGTTAAATTTTTCAGAAAAGATCAAACTTATTGAACCTAAGTTACTATAAATTATATAATGGTTATTTTTTCCTTTTAGGAAACACAATCGACATTCTATCTTCACCATTGAATGTCACTTTCACCATTGAAAAAGGATAGAACGATGCTTATATCGAATGTGTCTCTTAAAACGGAAGTAGTCAATCTTATAAAGGAAAATTATGGGTGCTTTTCATTTAGTGACATAAGTCGACATAAACATCCTATTTTTAATCCTATTTTTAGTATTCTATCTTTTTCAATGAATAACAAACAGAACTATACTAATGTCGAATATTCCTTTTTAAAAATAGGTTATTTCTTTAAAAAGTATCTGCAATTAAATTTTTTTAATTTTAATTTAAAATCTCTATACTTACTGTAATAACATCCATTAAATATATTGACATTTATAGATACTAATAATTGACGAACACGTCACTAACAACACCATCGACATTTCGTTACGTCAGAAGTATCTTCGCTCTAGTGTTTCACATAAATTTTTACTCAAAGCACGTACCGCGAATATTCAAGAACGGTAAAATGCAGTCGAATTCCGTGACCATTATCGTCAAAAGCGCGATGAGACGGAGTGATGGTGGAGAGATGAAAAGTTAGATAGACGTTACGGCGAGCGGTAATAAAACCGTCGATGACGTGATCGGGACCGTTGGAGGCTGTCTGTGTCTGAGGTCTGTGCATCTCGATCGATCAAACGCCACAAAGTGACCCTCGAAGAAACAATTTTGATGGCGACCGGTCGGCGGGTACGTTCGCGGATCAGCGACAGGACCGGCGAAACATTCGGAGAAACATAGAAGGAAGGGAAAATTTACGGTGTCTGTTTAGGCACTTAGATGCTTTACTTTTAGCCCCCTTTATTATACTAATTTCTCGGGCATGTCAAAATATCTATCTTATATACCCAGCCTTCCGAATTCTATTCGACACGCTGGATGCCTTCTGGGTAGTTGAGCACATAAAGGATCCCTAAAAGTATAAAATATGAAGCAGGCACTCGCCCTCAGTCTTTCTTTCTTCTTTTATCATTCGGGTCGTTTTCAGGTAGCCGGATAGAGAGAGCCTAACTCACGCGCAAGTCGTCAAGTCGTCTCTTCTGAACCGCAGGAACAAGCCAGTTCTCCGGAACAATCCCCCCATCCTCCTTGCTTCTTCTCCGCACCCTACAGCACTTTTCATGGTGCTTTTTGAAGCGGTTGCTAAGACGTGTCACCGTCGTCTTTCACAGTTGTCACCCGTGGCGAAGTCTACTATTTAACCGACTACTGTATCCACTTAACTGCGCGTTCGAAAGTCGTATGGATTTACTTGAAGCGCGTTGTTAATCGGATATTACGACCATGCGGTTACAATATGGATTCAGGGAGATTCTTTTCGTAGATTATTGTCGTGAATATATAGGTTTCATCACACACGCGTAAACATCGAATGTAAACATAACGCACAATCATCCTTCAAAAGTCAAATAACATCATCTATTTGTTTTTTTAGGTATCGTAATAAATTACATTAATATCGTCGGAATAAATTATGTTGAAATAATCAATGAAAGATGGTAATGAGATATTGATTTAATCCTACGAAGCTGGCTAAGTCTATTGAACTCATTCAATTTTAAAATTTTTCATAAAAAAAACAATTCAATTCCTTCATGTTATATATGTAAAATTGAATTATTTTTATTAAAATGTGCTTAGCACATTCTTTTTTTATGTGATATATTATTTTGATTTCGAAATTAATTAGTGCCTTTTTATTAATGTAAATTATTAATGTAAATGGTCCTTATAGATTCAGCTCTTAATAATCTTATTGCAGATTTTGGCGTCAGTTTCAAAGGGCTAAAATATTGTAGCGAATTTATTTTGTACTAATTTCACGGTATAACAGCGATAGCTTATTAGCAAGATATGTAGCGAATCCCGTCGATTTTATTTTTCTTGCGCTTCTTAACGAGAAGATAATAGAACGATTCGTATTAATATTTAGATACAGTCTCGAACTTATAAAATTTCCTTTCTCCTGGCAAATAATTTTTCCTTGGTGGTGAGTCGCTCGCTTCTACGCCGGTTGTTGCTCGCAGCAACCGGCTGGGACAGCGACGGCAACAGCAGCAGCTCGGATGCAAATTGCATCTCGACGGTTTGCGGGTGGGAAAAATAAACGAGAAATAAAACGAGCATGCTCTGACAGGGGGAGAGGAAGCGAGCGAAACCTACCAGAGCGAGGTTGCTCGATGACGGGGTCGAGGGATGTGAGAGGGGAGTGTATCATGGTGGAATGGCGCGGCGGAGGGCGGACGAGCACGTTGGCCGAAGCTGGACGTGGAGAATCGGTAGGACCACGACAGGGTGCGAGTCGCGTGGAGGAAGGGGCCGTGGGGTACGCGGGGATCATTCATCATCCGAGGAGAAGAGAGGTCTGCGCGAACACACCACTGTACCACACCACATGGTCGATGGTGGTGGAAGGTTGCGGTGTTGGAGGAGGTGGTAGGCCACCCACGCGGAACGATCGGGTTCGGTGGCGATCCTGAAGCTGAATACACGGACACCAACGAAACTGATCTTATCGTGGTTTCTCTACGTATGGCTGGCGCCGTAACCAGGTGATTGGCGTATTACGAGACGTTAGGCGTTGGATTGAATTATAAATTTATAACAATTTTCGCGTTATCATAGAAGCCATATATAAAGTCGTAATTCAGAACTGAGACTATATGTTGACTATTTCAGCTGAATCCAATGCAAGAGCTGAAAAAGGATTAATAATCGATATGTTTGTATGACTAAAGTAATATTAAAATATTACCATATAACTGATGCTGAAGAAACGAAAAAATTATGTACACAACCCGTATCTCGAATAGTCGCTATTAAAATAATGTGCTATTAAAATTAAGAGTTTCAACATTGAAGTTTTCTTGATGCCAAACAATAAAGAGACATTATCAGTCGCGCTTGAATCAGTCCTATTCACAAGTTGGACCTCTTCCTTTCCGAAACGACCGCATGCCAGAAACCAATCGAGCAGAGTTACAAACTCCGAGTTCTCGTGGCACGAGCTGCTCTTTCAAGTACTTTCCAGAGAGGGTAAACACATGGTTCCTCTCTAGTTAGATGGTCACTCCCGCTCAGCCTCGGGTGATCCTAATAATAACGACGAAATTGTCATTTGCGGCGATAACGAGGAGACGATCGAGGAGATGGTCGAAGAAAGACGTAGAGTATCCTGTTTCGAGTGTCGTTCGGAACAAAAAGAGGAAAAAAGAGATTGAACGGAAGCGGGGAGGGTAAAAAAGGGACGACACACATCGGCGACTCGTGGAAAGACACGGGCTTCCGACTCGAGGGCCGCTAAGAGGACTCGATTTTGCTCGAGTGTCACGGCGCCAGCAGCCCTTTTCAGAGAGAGTCTTCGGAAAGTAAAACATAACGTCGTGTAAAATGAGAACTCGTGTACATAATTTTTGGGGGAATGTGTCTCCCGTGAGAAAATTGTGCCACTAGAAAAAATAAACTCGAAGACACTTTGCTTAATTTCTAAAAAAATATTGATTTTATGATTGTATTACTGTAACTATAATTTATTCTGATTAGGATATAAAAATTATATGCTAATTAAATAATTTAAATAACTTAAATCGCATCTAAAATCTATATTATACTGAGAAAAATTTCTAGTTTAAATGAACGAATCAGAAGATTCCAATATATATTAAGCAGAATTCTAGTTTTATCTCAATCAGAATTATAATTATATTAACCAGAAAATTTAAATAAATTTCTAGTGCATTGTTTCTGAAACTTGATTTAAGTCGATTCGACTTTAACACATAGTTTAAAATATTAAATATCATGTCACTCAAACGTACCATTTTAAAGAAAGATTTTGAATACTTTTTTTGTAAATTTTCTCTCTTTTTCTATAATTTTTTTATAGAATATCCTGTACATTGTGAAGAAATTTTTTTTAAGAAAAAAAGAAACCGATAATTACGCATAAGTACGTTTTCCTCGAGTGCACTTTCTTCTACAGGTCGCAGTCTAAATGAAGAAAGAAAAAACGATAGTATTTTCGAAAAAAACAAACGCAAAGAAAAGAGAAAGTATAAAGAAGGAGAAAGTAAATGAAGAAGAGAAGAAAGAAATGGGACAGAAAAGAGGCGTATAAGAACACATGTAGGGGCAGGAACCGCCATATATCCCATGAATAACCCATAGCAGGGCGCATACAGAATGCTCGCTTTCGTGTATATATCTGCAACCATAATCATACCGAGGAATGGTGGCACTGTGCACACTCGCTTGATGCTCGCCTCGCATTGACGCCTTGACGAATGATGTGGATATATGGCAACCATCGGGACGTACGCGCTACCATAATTCGATCTAAATGACTAAGAGACGTTCATCACGCAGAAATGGGAACGACCCTAAAGTACCTGGGGAGAAACGCTAGAAAGACGACATCTCCTTCATCATGACTCGTGGCAATATTCGTGAATTCATGAATCTTGATGCTCGAACCTTCGCATTTCTTTTTGTTATTCCGATGTAATGAAATCCAAATATAAAATAAAAAGTTGATTGACAAATTAATATTATGGTGTAACAAATTAAAGGGTAAAAAGGATGATGCGACAAATATTTACATAAAATAAAATTATGCTTTTTTGTTCGTATTTAAATTACTCAAAATCACAAGTAAGATTGTTGGATTGCTGAACTTCTAAAAACGTTCCACGCTATAAATGAATGTAAAAATACTCGAAATGATGTCAAATGAATTTTCTTTTTTAATTCCCCCAATTTTATTTCTTCCGTTTTAGAAGTGAGGCTTCCTTTGAACTAAAATCGCTCGACTGGAAAGGGTTAAATACCTGCCTAAGTTTGCGGTGGACCGCATCGTATACTATAGCACACCTACCTACCTGCTAGCATTGTTGCTGATACAGCGCAACATGCTGGTAGGTATATCGCTTTAGGCCCACTCAGAATCGTTTACCTGCCACGGCGCACGATCGCACACCAAGCCCAATGTACTAAACGTCGTATGATACTTATCTAGACTTCTAGCCTAGATACTTATCTGCGCGTATGAATCCACACACGTTGATGAATAACGCAAAATATGCAAGGAATAGACATTACGATGATAGCGCGATTATTTAATCGGTTTTGTGCAATCATTTATTTGTGCTATTTGTTATTGACTGATTAATTCTGTCGATACTATTTTTTATTTAGACGATGTATACGATAGAAAACATTTTTTATTTGTGTTAAAATCGGTCCTAAAATTTTTAACATTTTTTTTACGTCAACATAATGCTATGTTATTTAAATATTTTATGTTAAATTGATATTTAACATTTCTTAGTTAAATAACACAATTTATAAGTATAAAGTGAAAAAGTAATAATAATGTATTTTAAATTTTAAGATAAATGATTTATTAAAAATTGTTTTAGTATTATACTTTTTTTTTTTTTTTTTTTTTTTTTTTTTTTTTTTTTTTTTTT
>Ga0157364_1007953_pt1 | contig 10985 bp, 12 predicted proteins | sample AttsexASBM2_FD_111476 | JGI IMG/M metagenome (GOLD analysis project Ga0157364, IMG submission 111476) | Fungus gardens microbial communities from leaf cutter ant in Ribeirão Preto, State of São Paulo, Brazil - Atta sexdens ASBM2 | ecosystem: Host-associated > Fungi > Mycelium > Unclassified ... | reverse complement strand
TATACTGTTATATCTCAAACTCTGAAACATGTCTGAGACATGTTCAACTCTAATAAAACATCAAATCCCCATGGTTATTTGGCTTTATTTGTGCCCAAAACTCCATTGGTGGTTTGGTACTTTACAATAAACTTAATTTCACCGAAAGTCCATGGTTAATTGGCTTTATTTGAGTCAAAATCCATAGTCATCTTTATCTGTTTCCATTGCCTAATTATCTCCTTCAAACTCTGCAAATTTACTTGAACTTTATGTGGAGTTTTCTCCTCTCCAAATCTGAACTCCTATTTAGAATATCATTACTAAAACTTACTTAGAGATCTGTTTTAATTACTCCTTTTGTTATTTTTATTTTATATATTTAAGGCTGGTGATTACTTTGTAATAGCTAGTCTGATAATTGACTAAAGTCAACACTAAATCTCCAGTGTCAATGGTGATGTACTTTACTTCTCTTCTTATAACCTCTTACAAGACTATCCTCTGAAATTGCAACTGTGCAGCTCATAGGAGACACAACACATAAGTTGAGGCCAAGGTCATTCTAACAAGTTTGTATCACTGAGCTCATCACATGGAGTTTCTACACTCTGTGTATATCTGAGCTAACTTCATGGATTTTCATCTTTAAGTGCAAACTATGCCTAGCATACTACAATAAAGTACTACTCTCATTCTCTGTCAAAAAGCTTAGAAAAATGCAACACAGAGCTGCTTTGTGAATTCTAGGCACTTTTCATATATCTCTGACTTTAGAGATTGAGGCTATCATAGACTTAATTCTAATTTATCTATATCTTCAAAAACTCAGTAGGAGACACCATCTTAGAACATCAACTCTTCTGTCCAATCATGCTATCAAGTCTCTTCTTGAAAGCAGACACACCAACAACTTTTGCCCTCATTGCTTTTTAATGGAGTTTTTCTATCATTTGATTCCTTAAATAAAGAATTCTCTCCCAGATCTAGACTAATAGATATTTTCTCTAGTCAACTTTCATTTTATTGAGCAAACTGCAAAGATAAAGAGCTGCTCACATTCACAAACTTGACAAAGTCATTCTTAATGTGTCATCAATATTACAATTCAAATACCTTAGAGTTGAAATAAGAACAAAATCTTAGATTGGGTTATCATAAGAGAACTCAATAGAGAACTCTGTACAGAATTGTCTACTTTATATACTAAGACTGGTGGTCTATGCTACTATTGCAATTAGCCTACTTTATATAACCATACATCTACCTTAAGATCAACATGTATTAAACACATTGTTATGATGTCATTTCTTTCAGAACCTTTTACTGTTTTCTATTGTGATATGTGATGTTATACTAAACTCTAACTCTAGTTCCCAAAATTGAAAATAAATTGAAAATAAAATAAAATAAAGTTTCTCTTTTGTGATTCTAAAAATCAAGTACTAACATAGTCATTATTGTTTCAGATACCAGCATTAGAAACAACATAGCCACTTCTATCACTCATATTCATTCTTACTCCAACCCCATCAAGAAGATACTTCACTATACTGTTAATATCACCATAACTGAAGCTGAGTTATTTTCTGTCAGATATGGAATTAATCAAGCAATCCAAATCACAAATGTTACTTGAATCATTGTTATTAGATTCCATTCATCCAGTACATTGCATTTTCAATCCTTCCATTTATCCCTTTTAACAATCTATTACTATATTGACAGATTTTATATTATTCTTCAATAAACATCCTTTTAATATCATCCAATTTTGGAATTGTCTAAGTGATACTTAATTGCTTCTCCATATATTGGTTGATAAAGACACAAAAAGATTCAATTTTATCCCTATATCTCTATTCAAATCATTATAGAACTTTGATAAGAAAGAAAAATGTGACAACATTATAAAGAACTGGCAAATAACATTTCAAGAATCTGATCTCAAGAGGAACTACTTTCTTGATCTACTTGACAATAACTTCTATAACATCAAACCCACTTATATCAAATATGGTCTATGGATCGAACAATTTGGTCATTCAAACTCATTGTGTGCAACTTGAGCTATTATGAATCACACTCCAATAGGAGAATATTGTCTAAGATTTTTCCCAAAATAAAACTTGAGTTGTCTATGTGGATACTATTCAATTGAAACTAGACATCATATCCTCTATAACTGTAGAAGATTCAACAAGTATTGGAATCTGTTAAAAGACATACTTAGTCATTTGGTGGCTTTTCTCAAGTTCAACACAGATAATTTCTTTCTTTTCTTTTTTCTTTTTCTTTTTCTTTTTTTCCATTTTTCTTTCTTCATATAGTTAGTCCCTATGTAAGTAGTTATGATACAGCTATTATAGACTGCTACTGCATCCCATATAATAAATCATTGACTTCAAAAAAAAAAACTTCTTTGCATTCTTTAGACTTTTCAATCTCCATTATATTTTTCTACTATTATGACTTAAACTAAAGAGATAGGGTCCAAAAGAAACTTTGTATTAGTTAACACAAGAAAACTCAGTAGAGTTTCTAGTACAGATGTGTCTACTCTATATATCTCTAGTATATAGTCTGTGTGTACTTTACATCTAGCCTACTCTAAATGTTATGAGTCATGTATATAAGAGTCATTATCTCATATAATATATGATATTACCCTTTCAATGTATTATATGCTTTCTTCAGCTTTTACAACAACAAGTACTCAAATAAATCTTTTATCTTCTACTTTGGAGATAGACATCAACAGTATTGACAACTATGATGATATTAGGAGAAAAACTTATTCCCCTAGCAACATCTCAACCAGAAGTCTGCTGTAGTTTCACAAGCCTTTTCTTTACTATACCATGAAAGAATGGTAATTAATAACAATCTCCCTGATGAAAAAATCATAGAGCTCATTGATAGCTCTCAGCTGTCTTATAGTGGCAATAGCCAAGGAAGAAATTGTGATAGTGTGGTGATTGATCCTATTCCCCCCCAAGAGTCCCAATATACTTCAAATAAGATACTGGCCCACAACATCTACAATGGTCAACATGTTAGTGATGATGATATCATCAACATACAACTACTATACAACTCTAATTGGTCTATAGAACCTGATTTGTAGAACAGTAACTTTGGTCACATTTTTCTTTATAGTTCTTTGGAGCACCTCCTATCTGATACCAGCTGCATTAAGACCTCATTTATATGGCCAAGTATATTGAAAACAAGAAAATCAACACAACAAGGTCAAATAGTATCAAAGAGCTACAAGGTATGGGTAAAGCTGCTTGGAAATTTGTTTCCACCCTCTATAATACAGAATGGGATTCACTCATCTGCAATGCCCACAATAACACCTTTAGACAGAAGGTATCATATAATTGCACCCTAAAGACCATCCTGGTCAAAAGTAACAAGCCTAATATCAAGGATATAACCAAACTGGCTAGTATTGAGAGAAAACCCCCTCCTATCCCTGCCAAAACCCCTAAAGAAGTCAATAAGATTTCCAAGTTCTTCAAATTGAAGAAACCAGCTCAAGCAAATACTAGCCCAAACAAATTATATGTATAGGCCTCCAAAATAGGCAGTAACATGGAAAGTATTCTCAAAATCAAAGAGCTATTCCTTACTCTCAAAGCAAAGAGTATTGACAACATCCAGAGAATGATCAAGGGCGATGGCAAGCCCAAGCTATGTATTAACATGACTACTAAGAGTCTATTAAGAAAACAAGACATCATTCCCATGAATGAAGAAAACAAGCAGAATCTCATAGAGAAAAGTAGCACTTATGTCACTAATATAAATAGGGCATTGAAGAACATCAAGTCAGAAGTCATGGTCAACTTTGTGTGAGTGGAAACTAGTGGTATCATCATTGTGACTAACAAAGTCACCTTATCTTTAGATTTGCAAATAATTGAAAACTACATAAAAAATGCAAATTATATCGATACCAATGGGGTCAAAGTCTCAAGACTCTCTTAGTCAAAGTTCTATTTCAAAATCATAAGCATCTCTTATCTTCAAAAAAGCATGAATAACCCCCTTACTTTGAATGTGGTTGAGGACATCATCAAGAGTAACCACATCTTCAACAACATCACACTAGCTTCTAGGTCTTACATCATCAAAATATTCCCCAAGTTAGATATGGCAATTATTTGGGTAGACATATGAGATGTCCAAAGTAGAAGTAAAGTGAAGGAACTAATTAACAGATGCTTCAATGTAGGAAGCTATATTGCCACCATTAAAGATGCCAATATGAACCTAGGTATTCTCCAGTATAAGAATTACTAGAAGTGGGGACACTTAACATTCTCATATAAGATCCAAGGGGCAAAATGCATCAAGTGCAATGGGCCCTACAAGTCCAAACATTACTGACAATTTATGTTGTCAAGATCACTAAAGGTGGACTTAATTTTTTTATTTCTCTTTTTCATTTTATTTTTATTTTCTTCTCCATTTTCGATCTATTTTCTATTTTTAGAACTAGGATTAGGGTTAAGTGACAAAGATCATGCTGTCACATGGCAGGTCACATCAGATGACATGGTCACAAGTCACATGACGCAAAGAAGGACATAGAAGGTTCTGGAAGAATGATGTCATACAACATGTTAAAAACATGTTGGCCTTATGGTATACACATGGCTGTTTAGGGTAGGGTAGAAATAGCTAGCATGGACCATGGGTCCAAGGTATATAAGGTAGACAATCTTGTACAGAGTTCTCTATTGAGTTCTCTTGTGTTAACCCAATACAAGGTTCTTTCATTTGTCCAACTCTAAGGGCTTGTGTTTGTAACATATGTGGTGTTACAAAGCAAACAAGAAAACTAACCCCCTGAGACTTGAAACCAAGAAGAGCAAACTATGCTCTTATTTGTTCAAATGTGTTACAATCAACGCCTCATGTATATAGCATGGACTAGGGTCAAGGGTAATGACAACATAATCAGCTGCACTGCAACTGTCTCAGTCAGTGCCTCATGTAGTAGGTGCTATATCTTTGCTTCCATCTCATGTATTATGACTCAACTGCATCATATACTCCAAATGTTCTCCTCATGAGCTCTCCTTATATATAAAGTAGATACTGTAGTATATCTTTATGCTTTACCAATTGAATCTACTCTTATCTCTTTCTCAAGTCTTTGCCTAAGTTGCAACCTGAGCCAAGCCTAAGGTCATAACAAAATGTTCCAACTGCTGAGACAAACACCAAGCAGACTCAAACACCTGTCCATTCTGGAAGTATCAATTCAACTGAGACTGGCACAAAAAACAACAAAAACTTTGCAAAAGTAAAAGTAACTCAATTTGTTCAGTTGTGAGCAGTACCAAAGCATGATTTTAGAAAAAATCAAAATCTACTTGCAGAACATTTGAAAGAACAATTTCCTAATAAATATCATTCTTGAAACTTACTCATCTTTCAATATCATCTTCATTCAGGAACCATCTTAGTCAACCATACAAACCATTCTGAGCTCTTCTAGTTGTGAGAGGGAAGAATTAGTAAAAGTCTTCAACCATCCAAACTGGACTATGTTTTCTAGGAATTCTTTGCAAACTGATGATTTTTCTAGAACTATCTCTTATATCAACATTTGGTGTTCCCATATGTGTTTTTCTCTTTGAAAGGACATTCTTAATCATAAAGACATCTTGTATATTTCTTTTTTCAATTGCAGTTCCATTTACTTTCTTATTAATATATATTCTGATTCATCTCAATCAGCTTTGAAGTATCTCAAGGATACTGAAGTCAATATCAACAATGTCCTCATTATGACTGGTGACTTTGATATTAGGGATAGTTGTTGGGAACCTAACTACCTGTACCACTCTTCTCATAAAGATACTCTTTTTGAAATTGCTAACTCTTTTCATGTAGAACTGTCCAAACCTACTGAATTATTCCCCACTAGATACACTGACAACTCCTAAGATTCAAATTCAGTTTTAGATCTTGTGTTTCTATGTCCAAACTCTATAGAACACAACAACCATCATATTCACCCAGAATGAAGATTAATATCTGACCACACCTCCATATCTGTTGACATCTCTTTCCTCAAAGAATAAATTCAAACAAGAAAACAATCTTTACCCAAGAACAGTGAAGAGGAAGCCCAATTCATTGATGAACTTATCCACTTAATCAAGAGCCTCAACACCAACTCCTTACTAAGCATTGGCACTCTCAAATCCATTTTTCAATCATTCACTGACAATATCGATAGAATATGGTACAAAAATTCCAAGGTCATAAACATTACCAAGTACTCCAAAGAGTGGTGAGACAACGATTGTCAAAGGGATTTGGAGACATACAGACAATCTAGGCAACTTGAAGACTGGAAAAAATTCAAAGAAACGGTCAAAAAGACAAAACAAAATTTCTTTGACAGAAAAATTGATGAAATTACCAACAAAAAGTGTGGCCTCTAGGAACTCATGAACTAGGTCAAGAAGGAAAGTCTTCTAGCTACCAAAGCTATACAATACAATGGTCAACCTTGTATCAAACTAGATGATCTATGGGAAGCTCTTCACAGGTCTTTCAATTCCACCCTAAATTACCAAGTCAATACAAGCCTTTTGAAAGAAATCTACAATAAAGAAATGAAGATGTGGGTTCCTTTCATGAGAAAGGAGCTTCTTAACACCATTGAAAGTTGCAACAACACTTTGACTCCTAGTCCAGACAAACTGTCTTGATGGAAATTGTCAGAAATAAAGAGTATATTGACAAGTTAATTGATATTGCTAATGTGTATATCAACTTAGGACACTGGCCATCCCACTTTAAAACATCATCTACAGTCATCATTCCCAAGCTGAATAAGATTTTATATAACTCACCTAAAGTGTTTCACCCCATCATACTACTCACACCACAGGCAAGCTTTTCAAGATGATAATTGGAGAAAGAATGCAATTTCTATTGATATCTAACAACTTTATTCACCCATGTCAATTAGGAAGACTCAAGTACAGATCTACTAATGACACAGGTGTTGCTCTTACTCATTTTATTAGATCAGGATAGGTCAAGAACCTTACTATGAGCATATTAGCTTTTAACATCACACAATTCTTCCCCTTGCTCAACTATTGGCTTTTCCCACTTATCTTAGCCAAAGCTAGTTTTGATCATAAAGTCTTAAATTTCTTCAAGAAATATCTAGTCAGTAAAAAAACTAAGTATCTATGGAACAGCTTTTCTTCTCCTTTCTATACTGTTGATGTTGGTGTTGGTCAAGAATTGGCCCTTTCACCTATTCTTTCTGCTCTTTATCTTTCTCCTATTTTTTATATTTTGGAAAACTGTCTAAAAAATCTAAAAATTCCTATTCCGATTCTTTCTTTTATGGATGATGGTTTCTTTATTGCTCAACACAAATTTATTTCCATTTCTAATGCAAACCTTTATTGTAGTTACAGTGTAATTTCTACTCTTCTTATGAGGTTTGGACTAGTTGTAGAACACGGTAAAACTAAAGTGTTTCACTTCTCTAGATCACATGAAGTATTCAATCCTCTCCCTTTGGACCTCACCCCACTTGGGGATTCCACACTACTTCCCAAAACTATATGGTAATATTGAGGATTTTTTTTTGATCAAAAACTTATATTTTGCTATTATATCAACTTCTACACAAATAAAACCATCTTCACCATTAAATGCATGAAAATGCTGGGAAACTTGTCAAAGAGTCTCATTTCTCTTCAAAAGAGACAACTATACATCAGCTATGTACTTCCTATAGCTTTATATGGGTTCCGACTATGGTACTATAACAAAGTCCTCCTTGATTATCCACTTAGAGCTCTAAGGAAAATGCAGCAGAGAGCAGCCTTTTGGATATCTGGTACCTTTCAAACATCTCCCATAATGGGTATTGAAGCCATTTTGGGTTTAATACCTATCTATCTCCAACTCAAGAAGTTGTATGGAAGATTTTACCTCAGGAATTTCTCACTCCTCTCTAATCATATCATAAAGTCAATCATCAACACTGAGGGCACAAATAATTACATTACCCACCATTGCCTATTCCTCAATAAACTGATACCTAAGCAATAATCCTATTTACACAGTCTATTAATTGACATGAAAGACAAGTATAATAAATTCCTCCCCACCTTTTCTTCCTTCAATGAAGAATTTTCTCTGGGAAAGAGACTTATAGATTCTTATTCAGACAGGTTCTCCTTCCATGCCTAAACTTGTGATATCAAGAATCATATGTGCATTCTTAACAACACCATTATCAATGCTTCTAATAACCCTCACTTCTCAATTGTCATTGCAGATACTAGTATAAAAAACAACATCACTACCTCTATAGTGCACATTCACTCACACAACAGGCCAGTCACCAAAATAATTCATCATGCAGTTAACATAACTACCATAGAAGCTAAGCTCTTCACAATCAGATGTGGAATCAACTAAGCCATTAGTATTTCTAACACCAATTATATTGTTGTCATCACAGACTCCTTATATGCTGCTATGAAAATCTTTGATTCCTTATTACATTCATTCCAAATTCATTCTGCTGTTATTTCTTGTGAACTAAGAGATTTCTTCAAGAGAGACAGCAATAATCACATCAATTTCTGGGATTGTTCTAGTAAAGGAAAATGGCTGCTTCATGTTATGAACTTAAACCTTTAGAGTTAGATAAAAGAACAAACTCTTATATTGGAGTAAATACAAGAGAACTTGATAAAGAGCTCTTTACAAAGTAGTCTACCTTATATACTTCTACAGATGGTCTGTGCTAGCTACTATGTACCCTACTCTAAATGACCATGTGTAAAGCATGAGGTTAACATGTGGTGTTCATGTTGTATAACATTATTTTGTTCCAGAACCTTCTACTTCCTTCTCTTAAGTTGTGTGATCAATGTTGTGACTACACCATTAGATGTGACTGATATGACTGATCACCTTTTAACCCTAACTCTAGAGTTCTAAAAATAGAAACAATGAAAAATAAGTTGAAAATAAAATAAAAATGAGAAAGAAAATAAAAAGAAACTAAGTCCACTTTCTGCAATCTTGACACTTTACTTCTTAGTAGACAAAGTATCACAAAATGAACTACTTACTTATTTGTTGTTATAGCGCAAGGATGTGGACAGACTTTAGGTAGGGTTAGGGTTAGTGGACAGGAATAGGACAGTAGTATATTATTAGTCTACAACAGAAAGAGAGCACATGACCTGGAAGTCATGTAACAGAGTCTAGAGCGGTCTGGAAGGACTTAGGGTCTAGAAGGATTGGGAAGAGTCTAGATGAAGTTAGGGTTAGGAGATGACGTCAAGGGACAGGGGTTCCTCATGATGTACACATAATGTGCACATGTATAGCAGAGATTAAAGGTATGACATCAGGGCACATGTAGGAAGCATGGTAGTCTTATGGAAAACACATGTGGATGAGTAATAGGACATGAGGTAGTAGCATAGACTTTAGGGTCAGTTAGATATTGTTGTAGCACGGACCACTTGTAAGTTATATAAATAGAGGAGCAATGCAGTGAGGGCTCCTTGTCGAGTTCTCTTGTAATTCCCCCATTCGTTACTTGATAGCCCATTGGAGAGCTTTGCTTGTTGTGAGATCATTTGTCCTTGAGTGATGAGTGGTTGCTACAACATTTGTGATATCTGAACCTTAAGTGTACTCTCAGAGGTTTAGGAGTGATTCAGAAGTTCAATAATGATGATAATGATGATAAAGATCAATATAGATAATAAAGAATAAAGAATAATATAAATTGATGAAAATTGATATTGTTAAGTCTAAGGTCTAATCCTCAGACATAAAAGTATATATACAAAAAAGTGATGGTCTGTGTACAAGCTATTTCCATCACATAATCAAAACTCATACCTTATGGAAGCTGTCATCTATCATAGCAGCTGTCAGGCTAATTTTAGAAGGTAACTAATTATATCACTATATTGATATGCTTGTATCTCTATGAATACTTATTGCTATGTAATATACCATATATTATTGGAAATGGTTTGATGAGTACTTTCCAATGCAAGTTTGATTGTACAAATCCATCCAGTCATTCATGAGATATTGGCAAACAAAGATTTTACAGTTACTAATGACCTTATATCTCAGTTGTTTGTTGTTGCTTTTGTACATCCCATATAAATGCAAATAGCCCTCATTTGGGACTTTATAGCACAACTTAGTTTGTGAAAATCAGTCTACTGGTTGTGGAGATACAAGCTGAATGAAGTTTGTGACACAAAGATACTAGGAGTTTTGATGTTTTCCCAATTCTTCCCTGAAAATTATCCTGGGATTTTTGCAATAAGCAGAATTGCAACTCTACTATTGCACAATGGAGAATGACTTTCCAAGCATCAGATCTAAAAGGAAAAAATTTTCTCAAATTACTTGATGATGAATCAAATCTTATTGAGCTATCAACTATCAAAGACAGTCCATGGCTTCAATACTTCAGCCATTCTAACTCTCTTTGCACTAGAGCCACTAAAGCTATTGTCAATCATACTCCTATTGGGGAGTATCAACTAGGATTTTTTCCTAGGGAGGAATTTCCCTGTCCATGTGGTTTATATCCCATCAAAACAAGGCAATACATTCTACATGAGTATAAGAGGTTCAACAACTACTGGAATCTGAGAAGAGACTCTATTGGGCATTTTTTGCAATTTCTTGTATACAACAGCAAGGCTTTCTCTTTCAAAGATAACACTTTTTGCTCATAGCTAGTGATATTTCCTATACTTTTTTGACTTTCTTTTGAATATTTTCCTTGACATTTTATTTATTATCTTTTCCTTTATTTCCTTTTCATTTTCATTGTCTCATGTTGGTTCTGTCTCCATATACATAGTTATAAAGTAGCTATCATGGTCTGCCTATGTGCTCCATGTAATAAATTGTTGATTTTAAAAAAATGTGTCATATGATGTTGTGACTGTGAC
>Ga0157364_1007951_pt1 | contig 10986 bp, 7 predicted proteins | sample AttsexASBM2_FD_111476 | JGI IMG/M metagenome (GOLD analysis project Ga0157364, IMG submission 111476) | Fungus gardens microbial communities from leaf cutter ant in Ribeirão Preto, State of São Paulo, Brazil - Atta sexdens ASBM2 | ecosystem: Host-associated > Fungi > Mycelium > Unclassified ... | reverse complement strand
TTTTTTTTTTTTTTTTTTTTTTTTTTTTTTTTTTTTTTTTAAATCAACAATTTATTACACAGCACGCGAAGGCAGGCTGTGGTAGCTACTTTCATGACTATGTACAGAAGAGATATGCTAAACAGGAAAATAGGAGAGAGAAAATAGAAGAGAGAGGAAAGAAAAAAAAATGGAGAGGAGAACTAATTGATAAGGAAAAAGAAAAAAGTAGCTAAGATTTGCTTAGCGAAATAAACTACAAGTTTGTAAATGTGAAAGCATTAGGGTTAGTGACCAAGAACATAGTAAAATGGCTCAGGGAATCTCTTCTAGGGTTCCAATACCCATTGAATCTTTTGCACTCGTGGAGAATATGTCTCCTCGATTCGATGGGATAGTTGTTGCAAGAACAAGAGAAGTCCTTGTATGGGAAGAATCTTAGTTGATACTCCCTGATGGGAGCATGATTGGTGATAGCTCTCGTTGCGCGGGTGCATAGCAAGTTGGAATGGCCAAATGCTTGAAGCCAGGGACCACCTTTCATGTAAGATGGTTTGATAGTGTTAAAATCATCATCTAAAAGATCAAGGAAATGATTTTCTTTTCCATTGGAAGCTTGGAACATCATCTTCCACTGCTTGATGATATCATCGCTGTCAGACTTCTTGCAAAAATCTCAGGAAATTTTGCAAGGGAAGATGGGAATTGGTTGGAACGACTTGGAGTCCTTGTCAACATCATGGTAGAGTCTCCACTTGAGGTGGCTCGGACACTCCCAAAATTCAATGGAGTTGTCAGGGTTTGAGATGAAGAAGCTCTGCAACTCACTAAGAATCGCTGCAGAGTGACGTTGGAAGGGGTGAGAACTGTTGTCAAAAATTTTTTTCACAGCATGGATGGAGTCAGTTACAATGATGATCTTGGAGATAGCTTTGTTGGAGCAGGCTTGATTAATGCCGTACCTGATGGCAAAAAGCTCCGCCTCCATGCTAGTCACGAATGTGGCATGGTGAACTGTCTTTGTGAGCGGCCGATTAGCTATATAGACGTGCAATATAGACGTAGCAATATTATTTTTGATGCTAGCATCAGTTATGACGAGAGCTGTAAGAGGTGATGAGGAGTTGTGGAGAACCATGTTATCGAGTTCTTGTGTGCGGGTTTTGTCATTTTTTTCTTTATCTTTTTTAGTAGCTAAATTAAAAGAAAAGCGATCAGGAAAGATATCTATGATGTGAGAATCAGGAGAAAATTCCTGGTTAAGAGGTGAGAAAGATGGGAAAATGCCATAAGATTTGGTACAAGAGTCAATGAGGTGACCCTTGGTCGTGGTTTTCTGGCGGTTGGATAAAGAGCTAATAGAATGTGGATTTGGGGGGATAGATGAAGGGAGTGAGTTATCCATGAGGTTTCTTAAAATGTGATTAGTTGGGAGCTTAAAGGGTTGCATTTGTGATCTTCTAGCGAGTTTCTGGAGATGGAATCTTATAGGAATGATTCCAGCAATGGCTTCGATGCCTTCTGACGGGGATGTTTTGAAAGTGCCTAAGACCCAAATAGCTGCTCTCCTCTGCATCTTGTTCAGTATTTTCATATGATATGAGATCGGGGCTTTGTTAAAAAACCATAGCTGAAAGCCGTAAAGTGCTATAGGGAGAATGCAGCATCTGTATAGCAAATGCTTTTGAAGAGGGCTGATTCCTCGCAATAAATTTCCCAGAAGTTTCATACACCTGACGGTTAATATAGCCTTATTAGCGTAGTGGTCAATATGCTTGTGGAAGGCTAACTTGCGATTGAAGATGAAACCCAAGTACTTCCAAGAGTCCTTGGGTCGTAATATCAGTCCTCCAAGAGAGGAGAGGTCTAGAGGAGAGGGGTTAAATAATTCTTGAGATCTGCTAAAATGGAAAATTTCAGTTTTTGAATGCTTGATAACGAGGCCAAAACTATCAAGTAGTTTAGAAAGTATATTGTAACTACAGAAAAGTTGGGAGTTGGAAACATCGAAAGATTTGTTCTGAGTGATGATGAGACCATCATCTACAAAGAAAAGAATAGAAACAGGAATTTTGAGATTTTTAAAATGCTTTTCCAGGATATATAGAAAAGAAGAGAGATATAAAGAAGAAAGAATGGGGGAGAGGGCAGATCCTTGGCCCACTCCGATGTTGATATCAAACATAGGAGAAGAAAAGGTGTTCCACATATAGCTTGTTCTTCTCTTGACTAGGTAGTTTGCAAAGAAGGTTGAAACTCTAGGATCGAAGCCTGCCTTCTCAAGAATGAGAACTAGGAGTTTGTGGTTAAGAGACAGGAAGAATTGGGAGATGTCGAATACAAGGGAACTAGTGGATTTCCCTTTGGCCTATCCTGACTGAACAATGTGGGTGAGTGCAATGCCAGCATCTGAAGTTGACTTGAATTTTAAACCGCCTAGCTGGCTCAGATGGATAAAATTGTTGCTCGTGACTGTAAATTGAAGTCTATTGGTGACTACTTTCTCTATGAGTTTGCCTAGAGTATTGAGTAGGACTATGGGACGGAAAGCATTCGGTTTATCATATGAAGGCTTGTTGGGTTTGGGAATAATGATAGTAGATGAAGTCTTGAAGTATTCAGGCCAGTACCCTAAATTGATGCATGAATCAGCGATGTTGACTATGTTAGTAAGACATGAGTCGTGTTTGGTGATGAATTTCAGATGACACCAGGTTAACTTGTCTGGACCCGGCACTAATGCATCACTATACTTGCTGATTGCTGACTTAAATTCTTCTTTGGAGAACAGAAACCAGTTTTGAAAAGGCTTGTGCTTTATTTCGTTGATGATGTTGGGGTTGACTTGGCGATTGAGAGCAGTGTTGAAGGTATTGTGGAGCGCATTCCACAGGCTGTCGAGGGTGAGACAAGGTTGTCCATCATGGGTGATGGCTTCAATGGCAGGGAGTTTTCTTCTTTTAATCCAGTTCATCAACTCCCAGGGACCGTGACTCTTATTTGCAACTTCTTGGATTTTGTTGTCGAAGAAGGATCTCTTGGTGTCTTTGACGGTCTTCTTGAATTTCTTCCAATTCTCGAGACTTCTTGATAATTTGTAGTTGTCGAGAGAGCGGCTACAGTCTTCCGTCCACCATTGTTTGGAATGTTTAGATATTTTTGATTTTTTTGTGTTTTTTGTCCACACTTGATCAATGATCATACCAAACCGCTTGATGACTTGTTCCAGTTTATCGATGTCTTTGATGCTAGTCATATCCAAATCCTTGAATTTCAAAATGATGTTCTTAATGAACTCTGATTCTTGGTCACTTTTTGGGGTCAAGGTTAGTTTTGATATTTGGACGATCTCTTCAGATAAAGGGATAATGACTGTAAGAGGAGCATGGTCTGAAGATAAACGAGACTCCAGAAGGATAGAGTGCTGATCTAGTTCAGATGAGTCATAGCGGAGGAACATAAGGTTGATCACAGAATTCAACTCTCCTGCCGTTTTGAAGTATCTAGTTGGACAAGGGTTAGTCAGGCTAGAAAGAGCAAGATTGAAAGAGTCTGCTACAATAATTAAGTCATCGCTGATAGATGAATGAAAGGGAAAGGACAAATCCCATAAACTATCTCTAATGTTAAAGTCACCTGTCATGAGAACAACATTATTAATATTTGCTTCAGTATCCTTAAGATACTTTAAAGCGGTGTGAGACAAATCAAAATAAACATTCAAGATGTAAAAGCAAGTGTTGTTGTTAGAAAAAGAAATGAGGCTGACATCTCTATGATTGAAGATGTCTTTGCGCAAGAGAAAATAAAGAGCAGAAAGGCAAATGTTAACATATGCTAAGACCCTTAGAAAGTCTTTGTCATTCGAAGGAATTCTAGCGAAGGTCATCCAGTTTGAATGATGGCTGGAGCCCATAAGAGGATCCCCTTCACAATTCAAGGAGCTGGGAATTTTACAGATTTCGGACCAAGGAGGTTCTTGAATTAAGATGATGTCGAAATGGGTTAAGGTTTCAAGGAGAGTGTTGACTAAGAGAGAGTTCTTGCAAACGTTTTGCGAAAAGATCTTGAGATTTTCCACAATCATTGATGAGTAGCATCGTTCACTTCAGAACGAAGTGATTTAGATCTATTCTCATGGATCTCAGCATATTTTCTCTGGTGCCACTCCTTGTTGAACCTGTGGTGCCAAAACAGGCATTGATTAGAGTTGGCAAGGTGGTCTCCACAACAGTTCGAGCACTTGAATGAGTGGGGGCATGGTTTCCCTTTTTTAGTTTCCAGTCTTGGTGGGTTAATCTTGTTGTTAGCCTTGCAGTACCATCCAAATTCTCGATGGTGTTCCAACTTGTGCAGGCTATTGCATTTGACACACTTGGCTCCTTGAATCCTGCATGAAAAAGTAGCGTGGCCCCACTTCCAGCAGTTTTTGCACTGCGGTACACTGGGATTTATGATGGCTCCTCGGATTGTCACAATATAATTGCCAACATTGAAGCACCTGTTGATTAGCATCTTTGCATTGCTACCGCTCTGTACATCCCATATATCTAACCAAATGATAAACATATCAGATTTAGGAGAAACTTTTATTACTCTTAGTTTGGATGCGAGTGAGATATTATTGAAGATATGATTCTGCTTGAGAATCATTTTGATGTTGTTTGGGGTGAGTCTCTCCTGGGAGTTTGCATGCGGGAAGAACGGTATACCAATAATCTTCAGGTAGGATTTGGATTTAGGAAGACAAGGTTCGTCTACCTGGAGAGTGTTGATGTTGTTCAAGCTCTTGACATAATTGTTGATGATGGCCATGACCGATTGTTGTGGTACCTTGTTTGTAATGATAGTAATGCCTATAGGGTTGGCGCAGATGTAGTCGGTTAGAACTTCTGACTTAGCATTGTGCAGGAGCCTGTTCATATTAGCAACATGAAGAGACGAGCTCTTCATGAAAGAATTGATATTTTCCCCACTCATAGGAATGATAACCTGTTTTCTGGATGGACCTTTTGTCGTCATCTTGATGCAGGGTTTTGGTTTGGCTTGACCGTTGACGATGTTGTTTATCTGATCAACCTTTTGAGTATTGAGGGAAGGGAATGTTTCTTTGATTTTCAAAACTTCCGGTGTGTTGTAGGACGTTTTGGTTGCCTGAGTGTAAGACTTACCGGAATTGTTTGACTTACCATTGACGTTGTTGTTAACTGAAGGCTTGTTGGGTAAGAAGTACTTGGAGATGATATTGACTTCTTTCTTGGTTTTGGCCGGGAGAGGGGGTGGCAGTGGGGCTTTGTTGATTGTGACCAGGTTTAGATTCTTGATAGTCTTGCTGGATGATGAGGGAACTACTCTAGGAGTAAGTTTAGCCAAAATCTTTTCCCTAAGTGATTTAGAGCAGTTATTAGTGTAGAGGGAATCCCAACTAGATTGATAGACTGAGGATAAAAAATTCCAGACTGCGTCACTGATGCCATCAAAGTCATTCAGATTATTAGAAGATTTGGGATTGACTTTCTTGTTAGAGATGTACTTCGCCATAAAGTTGAGCAACTGTTTGATATTCTTCAAATCCAAAGCAATGTGTTCGACCGAGCCATAAAGGGAGATGGACTGGAAGTTTCCACTCCATAGGTCAGATTCCATTGGGCCATTAGGATCATAAGGTAGTTGAATGTTGATGATGTTATCATCGTCAACACGAGGAGTTTGAACACACATATTGTCCATGGAAACGTGGTTGTCATGATTTGCCTAAGTAGAGGAGGCCTCATTGTTTACACCCTGAAGCCTTGTGTTGTTGGTAGTCTCAGCCACCTTCCTAAGATGAATTTCCTTCTCTCTTTCATCCTTGTAGGATAACGTGGGAGATTCTACTGGTGGTTCAGGATCAATATCCATACCGTTATTCAACTCTATTCTCTCATGATAAATGGTGGAGGAGACCGTAGAGGACATAGAAGAGTTCCTGGACCAGTTCTTGTGGGTTTGAGGGGATCTACCCCTTGCATCGTTGTTGATAACAGAATTAGTTTCTGTGGAATGGTCCATCTCTGTATTATTGAAAATGTTCACAGAAGGTAGCAAGTTTTGTTGGTTGTTGGACAGAATTGTAGTGCTGAAGGAAGTTAGAAAAGTGAATTTATTCGCTGTCTCTCCAATAGGTACTACCATACAAGATGGTAGTAAGAGGAAAAGAAGTGACGATTCTTGTAAGTCTCTTGCTAGTTGGATTGAGTGTTTATACTAAAATAAAATATATATTTTCTAAAACTCTTTGAGATACTACTATATAAGATAGTGGTTAGAAAACAAGAAGTAATGAGTTATGTACCTCTTTATCATCTAAGAAATAAAATAAAAATAAAAGAAAAGAAAATGAGAAATCAAAAAAATAGATAAAAGGAAAAGAAAATCAAAATAAAATATAAGAGTTCAAACATACCATAACATAGTACTTTGTAATAGCTAAGTTTTCCTAAATTATTATTAGTACTTTTTGGATGTTTTCTTAAATAACATAGTTATTTAATAGCTATTATATCACTTCTCAGGTTTTTTTCTGGAAAATATAAGATTTTATCTATATCAGAGTTGTAAACAATAGACTTGGTTTTATTTATTTTCTTTCCCTTTTATTTTATTTTTGATTTTATTTTATTTTTCTTTATTTTTGGACTTAGGTAAAAGATATGATGTGATATTACAGGGTGGTCACACATATCACAGTCACATGTCATATGATTACATAACACATAGAAGAATATAGAAAGTTCTAGAATAAATAATGTCATACAGTATAACAATAGTATGTTAACTTTATAGAGTGTATATAGACTTTAGGATAAATTAGTTGTAATGTGTGCATAGACTACAGTCTGTAGTATATAAAGTAAACTATTATATACTAAGAACTCTATCAGGTTCTCTTGTATTACTTAATATAAAAGTATACTTTTATCTTAATCCTTAGACCTAAGTCATAACAATTTAGAAGTATTCTTAAGTTTCTTTTTATTGTACAAATATAGGTTATACAAAGTGTTAAAGAATAAGAATAAGTTAACAAATTTCTTAATGAATATTTAAAGATTAGATAAATCAAATTCTTAAAATCTCCCTATACTACTTTTTCTTTTTTGTAAAAAAGAAAGATAGTTTTTTATACTTAAGATTACTAATATAATAATTGATAATATACTTTAAACTTTGAAATTCTCTAGTAATTTTTTAACCTTCTCAAAAAATGTTAAAAGAACACAAAACTATTGTAGAAGAGATACTAGATATTCTAAGCAATAAGTATCAAAGTTAAAGACAGTAGACTCTAATTATTTTTAATTCCTTTCTCATTTCTATTTTCTTTTCCTTTTATTTTTATTTTAAAACTTAGAATTAGGGGGCTAGCATAATGTCACACATCACAGTCACAGTCACAGAATTATATGATATAAAGAAAGATATAAAAGAATCTAGAACAAATAATGTCATACAACCTGACAATAGTATGTTGATTTTATAGCAAACATATATACTTTAGGATAGGATAGAGTAGCATGCATTGGTATATAAGGTAGATTGGTTTGTTTTTGGAACTCTATTAGGTTCTCTTGTGATAATCCAATCCAAGATTCTATTCTTATTCCAATTTTAAGAGATTTAAATTGTAATATTAAAACTTGATCCTTCTTCTTTTAAACTGCTTAATACTGAGCCCCTTCAACACTTTACTCTCTTATCATCTTTGACCAAAGGCAAACCAGTCTTTAATTAAGAAGAATTGCCAGACTCTAGATATAAAGAGATATACTAGTCAAGCAAGAGAAGCTTAACTGTTTATTTTGCATTGAAGTCCACTGGTACTTAATAGATGTAATAACCTTATGTGGACATGCTCTTTACCTCTTTTAATTATCAACTTTGTACTGTTGGTCCTCTTGTGACTAGTACACACAAGAAAACAACAAGTGTCCTTAAAACCTTGTCTAAAGTAAAACAGTCTTCTTAAACCAAAATCATTTGTAATTTGATGAGAGCAGTAGTTAGTAGATTAAGTAATCAGTAAACAGAGTAAGATGGACAAGAAGAGTGCCACTAGCCCTTACTAAAATTGAGTCAAGTAGCAAGTATAAGTCTGAGGAAGAATCTAGCACAGGTTTTGCTCTCTCTTTATATAATTCATTACTACCTACACCACCACCACTATCATCATTACTCTTACCAATTTCACCACCACCATATAGCATAAGTCAATATGACCCAATCAATTACAAACAAATTATCTAGTAGCTTGTGGTAATATAGGCACAATTCCAAGTGTTGTTGGTAACTCAAGAAGGAGAAGTAGTATCTAAAACAGAAGCAAGCACAGAAGTAGCTAAACCACAATTGTTTGATAGAACAGTAGAAAAGATTTTGGGATTTGTAATGGCCTGTAAGTTATTCATAAGGATGAAGATGAGAGAAAAAGTAGTAAAAGAATAAATTCAATAAATACTATTGTATACACAATAGGGCCCAGCAGATATATGGAAGGAGAATATCTTAGAAGATTTGGAAGCAAGAGTTTTAGAATATGAAATAGCAGGAGAATTTCTAACAGATCTAAGAAAAGAGTTCAAAAGAGAAAATGAAGAAATAGTCAAAGTAGCAAAACTAAAGAGGTTAGAGTAGAAAAGAAAGACAATGGAAGAGTTTGTACAAGAATTTAGAAGAGCAGGAAGAAAAAGTGGGTATAAAGGACAACTACTGATAGAAAAATTCAAGAGGAACATAAATGGAATAATACAGTAAAAACTCGTGGAATCAGAATGCCAGCCCAGTTCTTTCAAACAGTAGTATGAATAAACAATAAATTTAGATAGAAACTTGAGAAAAAGCAAACAAGATAATAAAGCTTTGGCTCCAAAGCAAAACAGCTCAGAAACATAACAGCAAATACTGCCACAGCCTCAAGTTTGGCTAAGAAAATAAAAGATCCCTTAACAATGGATATCAACAAGGCTAGCTCCTATAGAAGGAGTGGAAAAAACAAATATAGTTATAGTATGCCTGACTCAGCAGGCAAGGTTTGTACCATACAACTCATATGCTATAAAGGTGGACAAGGAGAATAGAAACTATTCTAACTGTGGGAAATTTGGCTATCTTGTGAAGAATTGTAAGCCAAGAAAGAAGGATTGAATACAAGAACAATTTGAGTACAAAGAACAATTTAAATAGGGAGGAGAACCCAATAGTTCTTGATTAGGTTCTAACAGTAATATATTTGCAATGCTTAGTAAAGTAGTAGATAATATATCTGTTACAAACTTCATTTAGCTTGTATCTTCACAACCTGTGGACTGATTTTCACAAACTAAGTTGTGTTGTAAAGTCCCAAATGAGGGCTATCTGCACATATATAGGATGTACAAAAGCAGCAACAAAAAACTGAGATATCAGGCCATCAGTAACTGCTAATATCTCATAAATGACTAGACAGATTCACACAATCAAACTTGCATTGGAAAGTGCTCATCAACCAGTTTCTAATAATATATTATACATCATATAAAGATTAGTATTTATAGAGATACAAGCATATCAATGTAGTGACATAATTAGTTATATTCTAAAATTAGCCTGACAGCTGCTATGGTAGATGACAGCTCCCATCAATACAAGTTTTGATCATGTAATGGAAACAGCTTGCACATGGACTATTACTCTTTTGTATATATACCTCTGTATCTGAGGATTAGACTTCAGACTTAACAATATCAATTATATCTGTTGATACTACTCATCACCTATTATCATTATCTCCTTATACTGAACCTCTGAAACACCATTAAGTTCAAGCATTACAATTTAGGTAAAGTAGTAATAGAAGGACCTAAAGTATATATATTAGAAAAAATAAAAATAGCTAGGAGTAAGTACAAAAAAGTAGTTAGAGTAGTAGCAGAGATAAAGAAAGCAGAAGTAAAAGTGTTAAGGGAAGATAAATGACAAATAGAAGAAGATTTAGTGCTAAAAGAAGAAAAAATATATGTGCTAAACAGTGAGAAGTTAAGGACAGAGATAATCTGGTTGTACCATAATGTACCAGTAGCAGAACATGAAGAAAGTTAAAAGATAACAAGAAAATTATTAGTGGCTAGGGATAATGAGAAATATAGAACAATATGTAGAAGGATGTGATATATGTCAACAGATGAAGAATAAGACAAAGATGTTATGATTGATCCCTCATGTGTGGCTAGCTTATAGATTACAAGTGTTGGAATTACTTTGTTATGACTCAATGATTAGCTGTGCTGCATATTATCTCAGTCAGCACCTTATGTAGTAGGTAAGACTTCCTTATGCTTTTCTCATGTACTATGACTCATTTACCTCACCAATAACATATAGTCTTTAGGTATATATAGCTATAAATACACTTTTGTATTCTTATACTTTACCAATTGACTTCATTCCTCACTCTTACTTAAGTCTTTGTCTAAGTTACAATCTGAGCCAAGCTTAAAGGTCATAACAAAAAATACTGATAGGAAAGTTAAAGCTGAGCAAGATACCAGAGAAGCTGTAGACATGTTTAACAGTAGATTTTATCACTAAATTACTGTTAGTAGCCAAGACAAAAGCAATCCTAGTAGTTTGCAATAGATTGTCCAAGATAACATATTTTGTAGTAATGACAGAAGAAACATTGGCAGAGAGGTTAGTAAGGCTGCTCAGAGATAATATATAGAAGTTGCATAGGTTGCTGGAGAGTGTGGTATTAGATAGATAACTATACTTTGCAGCAGAGTTGACCAAGGAGTTGAATAGAATGTTGGGAATTGAGACAAAGTTATCAACATTATTTTATCTTCAAAAAGATGACTAGACAGAGAAAATGAACCAGAAACTAGAGTAATACTTAAGGTTCTTTGTCAATCATAGACAAAAGGATTAGCTAGAATGGTTGGTGTCAGTAGAGTTTGTAGTTAACAACAAAGTACATTTAGCAATGGAAGT
>Ga0157364_1007950_pt1 | contig 10987 bp, 7 predicted proteins | sample AttsexASBM2_FD_111476 | JGI IMG/M metagenome (GOLD analysis project Ga0157364, IMG submission 111476) | Fungus gardens microbial communities from leaf cutter ant in Ribeirão Preto, State of São Paulo, Brazil - Atta sexdens ASBM2 | ecosystem: Host-associated > Fungi > Mycelium > Unclassified ... | reverse complement strand
TCGACCCCATGTTGCGAAAGTGGTCAAGACATACTTGGAAACGTTGAAATGGGAAGTCCTACCCCACCCGCCGTATTCTCCAGACATTGCTCCCTCTGACTATCACTTGTTTCGATCAATGGCCTGACCAGCACTTCCGGTCTTATGAAGAAATAAAAAATTGGATCGATTCGTGGATAGCCTCAAAAGGATCAGTTTTTTCGACGCGGGATTCGTACTACCCGAAAGATGGGAGAAAGTAGTGGCCAGCGATGGACAATACTTTGAATCATAAATGTATAACCAGTTTTTTACAATAAAGTCTCGAATTTCGGAAAAAACGGCGGAAGCAAAATTGTACACCTAATACAATTAGCTTAAATAAAAAATCTATCGAAAGTTCTCTGCGCGGACACCTTGATTTAGATCAAATTAATTCTACAGTACCTGTTCAACTAGTTGTAACTCCTGGTACTCCCCGCATGAACCTGCGACACAATGTAAAGTGTTAAGGCGAGCACCTGGTTGAAACCGAAATTTTTTCACACCGGAGCCAGAGAGCGACCTAGGAAGCTATTCAGAACAGAAGTATTATCGAACAAGGAAGCTGAGAAAAACCCGGCAGAAGAAGATGGAGAAGAAGTAGCCGACTCACATGATGTCTTCGCCGATGTAGCTGAAGTATCTGTTCACGAAGCTCTTGAAAGCAAGGATTGTGAAGAGGGCTGTAGAAAATGAGATGATGAACCTTTTAAAAAACGACATATGAGATATTATCAAGAGACCTGAAAGACAGAATGTTATTGGCTGCAAACTTGTGTTGATGAACAAATAATTCAGGTGGTCGTATTGAACGACACAAGGCTAGTTGTCAAGGGATACAGTCAATATTTCGGATTATCATCAAACATTCGTCTCTGTGCTTGCTAGATTGGAGACAATACGGACTGTGTGTCTTCGCTGCCAAGTTTAAATTAAAGGTTAAGTTAGGTTAGCAATTCGATATTGTTACTGCTTACCTCAATGGCCAACTCGAAGAAAAAGTCATCATGAAGATGCCTGAGATGGTCGAGGAAATGTTGAGGAGAATCATCGCCAAAACATCAGATATCCTTTGGAGGTTCATTCTTTGGCCATGCTCAAGACGATTGAGGAGAATCATCGCCAAAACATCAGATATCCTTTGGAGGTTCATTCTTTGGCCATGCTCAAGACGATTGAGGAAGAAAGAGATGCTTGCCGACTTAAGTGAGTTTTGTATTGGATTGCGTCAAGCCGAAAGGCAGTAGCACGTCAAATTGAGTCAAAAATTGAAAAGTTTGGGGCTTATGGCAACTGTGAACGAGCCTTGTCTTTATTAGTGAAATTCTGAAATCATGCTCGTGGCCGTCTATGTTGACGATTTGATCATGGTGGCACGAAATGAAACTTGGATCCAAAATGTCAAGAGTCGACTATTACAAGACTTTGAGATTAAAGATCTTGGTCCTGCAAGATGAGGGCAAGTTAATAAATTTTTTAAAAAATATAGTAAAACACATTTTTTTTTATCGATTCATTTTTATTTCTCAACACAGTCTTCTTTCAGCTCGATACACTTGATCCAACACTTGATTCTCTAACTTTTTCAAGCCGAATAATATGATTTGTTCAACCCTTCAAAATAAGTGTCTCTGTTTCGGCGATGAGCTGTTCTCTGGTGGTGAATCTCTTTCCTCCGAATTTCTTTGGAAATAGGAAATAGTCGCAGGGAGCTAAATCTGACAAATGTACTGGATGGGGAAGTAATTCGTAGCGGAATTGAAACATCTCCAAACATTGTTTTGAAATCATCACACGATCGCGCTTATGGTCCACAATGAGCAAACGCGGCACCCATCTTGCTGATTTTTTTCATACCCAATTGTTCGTGCAAAATTGAAATCACTGTGATGTGCCTATGGCCTTAACAAGCTCGCGCACTTTCACTCGTCAATCAATCAAAACAATATCATGGATTTTATCGATGATTTCTGGCGTAGCAGCCTCAATTGGACGTCCCGAACGACATGTATCACATGTGGATGTACGTTTAAATTCATTCAATCAATCTATACAGTCGCTGGTGCAGATGTGTTATAAACATTATCCAACTCGGCTTTGATTTCTTTCGGCGTTAAATCTTTCATATGTAGATGTTTGATCATTCCACGAAACTCGTTTTTTTCTGTTTTGCAAAAAAGATTGTTCGCTTTAATCGTTTACAGAAATCAAACCACGCGATAAATTCCGCTCAAAATTTGACAGTAATCAGCTGAGAGATGCTACTTGTCAAAAAGTAATGTGACACTGCGAGTGCTCTTTGACAGATTTTCTAAGAATTTATTTGCCCTCGTATTGCTTAGGATTGGAAATCAAGAAAGAAGACGATGTGATCGAATTATCACAGGGGTACATTTTGGCATTGTTGAAATGAAGAAAGAATTGCAATAGAGCAGCCATCGGAGATACCATCGCATCAACAACAAAAACCATTAGACCAGATTTCAAATTCAGAAGAATGGCCATATCGTGAATTAATCGGTGCTTTAATGTATCTTATTGTTATGACACGCCCCGATCTCGCGAATATTATGTCTAGGCTGGCTCAACATAATAATCCTCAGGCTGAGCATTGCAATCAAACGAGTCCTGAGATATTTATCTGGAACATTTGATCTGGCGCTGGTGTATATTCAAACAGGCGACCCTATCCATGACCCTATCCTTATCTTCTCCGATGCTGATTGGGCAGGTGATACCTCTGATCGTCATTCATATATTAGTTATCATTCATACATTATTTATCTTTTAGAAGAGCCGCGATTTCTTGGAGATCCCAGAAGCAACGAATGATAGCTTTATCGATCACCAAAGCCGAGTACGTCAGTTTCTCAAAAACTGCCAAGGAAGTTGCCTACTTGCGAAGCCTAATGCACGAAATCGGAATGGAGAAATACGGAGAAATTATTCTCTCTGTTGACAATCTTGGGGTATTATATATAGCATGATCCTGTTTATCATGTTCAGACGAAGCATATATGTCCAATTCCATTTTGTTCGCGAGAGAGTCCCATCTGGCGAATTGGAGTTGCGGCATGTATTCACGACATATGACCGACATCCTAATCAAGACGCTGCCCCGTCTCGCACGAGAGATGTCTGAGAGAACTAGGATTGCAGATTACAAATTTCAAGGATTTGAAAGGGCATTGGATCATTTAAAATGATCATTTTCCTCGCGCTGTTACTGTGATAATCGAGATCTCGATTATCGATTCTTGCCGATAATCGAAATGCTCGCCATGTTGTATGGTGATTTTCTCTTAAGATCAACAACAACGATATAAGAACTCTATCGCGATTTTTTCTTTTATATGTATAAATGACTTTGTGTGCTATTAAAAGGTGTATTTGGCCCTTTTTTTCACAATCATCTCTGTTCTTGCTACTCACCCTGACTATTCCTGACATTAATGAGTAAGGATTCGTGCGACTCTGCAGATTCTACATTAATAGATATACTTTTTAACTTTTAATACGCATCTCGGCATACAGAGATTTATGTTCCTAACCTAAAACTCATTGTAAAGTTGATTCTATAATGAGTCGGTAATCGGAAATCGTAAATTGACGCTACAAGTTGGATATATTCATTTTCAGCGTCAGACGATGGTTATGCTCAGTTACGGTCCACTTGCTATGAATGCTTCGAAGCATTTTTTGATTGCTTCGGTAAAATTTTTTCGATTGGTCAAGTAAAAGTTTCGAAGAATTTATAATATTAAGTGGATCGCACTTGAAATCAGACACTAGCGACAAAATTAATATCACGTGATTACACATTGCTTTTCAGTGTCTCATGAAAGACAATTGCACCACCAACTGGTCTCAATAAATTTGTCGGGATCATTTGTGCGGTGTACCAAGTTCAGACAGATACTGGCGAGGAACTGCACCATTCAATCAACCGAACACACCAGTTGCACCGACACCTGAAATATGCAATCGGCGATTCGTTTGTACGTGACCGGACAAAATCTCCGGTTATAAAAATTATCATTTTAAATCGTTTGTATTTCGTATGAAGAGTTTGTGAGTCATTTAATATTAATTACAATTAATCATTTTTTTTTGGATCGAAATGTATTTGATCGAAATAATTACCGGATCTAAATTCAACAAAGTTTATATATGGAATTATTTGTATTTCGTATGAAGAGTTATGAAGTACCATTAAAAACATTTATAAATCATCCAGACATTTTTAATTAAATATTAAAATATGTAAAATTGACATTTTTAATTAAATATTAAAATATGTAAAATGTTTGACCAAAATAGATACAGGCGTTACGGTCACGGAAATTCTATTAGGAAATATACGATAGATAGTCTCTAGTATTTTGTTATTTCAGGACGTATTATGGAATTGTTTACAGTACGTAATATATAATGTCTGTTAACAATATCAATACTTCAAAAAAACTTATCAGAAATAAAAATAAAACTATGTGAAAAGTAGGCAAGGCAAAGAATATGTTATAAGTATTTGTGGTGGAGAGAAATATTGCAACAGTGCCATATGTCATGAATATAATGATTTGACATTGATTATCTAATGTAATTATAAAGCGCATAGACATTGTAAGTTACATTTAAAATTATACAATAAAAATGTATTTTTTAAATAATTACTTATGAAATAATGTGTGATTTACTGTATACAATATCAATCAAATTTAATCTTTCAAAAAGTATGCATTTATTTTTTTTTTAAATATTTAATATTGAAAATTGTAATAAAAATGACATTAATGCAATAAGTAATATATGAGGCATTCTGATATAGTAATACTTTATGTGCATAACGAATCATCTTGGTATTCTATTTATAATATTCCATTTTTAAAGAAAGGAAACTTTCTTTGTATTTCTAAACTTGAATATCTATAATAAGATAAAACAAAAATCAATTTATTTTTAAAGTAAAAGATTTTCCGTTATACAAAAATTATACAATCAAATATACAACAAAATTAAATTATATAGATATTATGTTTACATTATAATTAATTTTAATATAAAATCTGCTTGTCAATACTTATTAGATTTTTTAGGATCATCTAAGCATGCTTCAGATTTAATTGGATACATGAAGTAATATAGATTGGCAGACATGTAATATTACTTTAGGTGATTTGAGAAATTATTTTATTTTTTATACGCAAAAGGAACCACATAATTTTCTGAAACTCTTGTTAAAAGACTTAGATCATAATAATGTCCAGCGTTAACAATTGTACAATTTGTTTGAGTTCTAATATAATATACAAGCTAACGCAATCTTCCATACTATAAATAAGTTACATTGTTAATTACCCTAAAATATTTTTATTCATATATTACTTGATATAAATATATTTTTTAAAAACTATTTACATGCGAAAATAATTCAGGATATGAATTAGTCTCTGCATCATAATTACAATGCATAACTGTCAATCTACATGGAATCGGTCATAACCGTATGACCGATTCCAGGTAGATAATCATCAGTAAAATTAAACAAAATTCTTCTGTGTTCATTATTTAATTTTGGAAGAAACCTTCCTGTTTATATAAAAAAATTAATTCCTTTATCAGACTTACTTTAATATATTTAGATAATATACTTTAATATATAAAAATATAATTGAAACTGTACAGCATTACCTGTTCCTATTTCTGTATTGTTTTTTATTAGACATATTGCATAGTTATCTTGATTATTGCATTTTTTAGTTAATGGAGAACATAATTGCATACGTATCCTCTCATAATCATACTTGATGATATCTTTTTTATCTGATGTCAATTTTGTTAAATTATAAAATTAAACTTAACTTACGTTCAGATACTCCACAATATTTTGAAGGAGTGATGATTAAAACAATAAAACAATTTTTAATTTTCGTTTATTATATTTCAAAACCTGATACAATTAAATCTTATGACAATAGCATTTCTATTATAGAGAATGATGCAGAGTTTTATTTTAGTGTTAGTTATTCATCCATCTTGTTGATTGAATAACTAGAAAACGTATAATGGAATTATTCGGAATGGATTCCGATCAAAATAATTAAATTATTTCCTACATTTCTATTGTGTTTTTTAAAGAAACTGTAGGAAAACTAAATAATTCCGATTGGAATTCCAAGCAATTCCATAATACGTCCTGGAATATCAAAATACTAGAGAGACTATCTATCATGTCTAATGGAATTTCCGATCGTAGCGCCTGTATCTATATTTTGGTCAAATACATGATATTTTAATATTTAATTAAAAATGTCTGGATAACTCACAAATGTTTTTAATGATACTTCATAACTCTTCATACGAAATATAAACGATTCCATATATAAACTTTGTTGAATTTAGATCCGGTTAATTATTTCAAGTACACGGTCCAAAAAAGAATAATTAATTGTAATTAATAGAATGACTCACAAACCTTTTTATTTGCACTTCAAAACTCTTCATACGAAATACAAACGATTTAAAATGATAATTTTTACAACTGGAGGTTTTGTCTGGTCTCGTATATACATACGAATGTATGTCGGTGCTCTAACCGAATCAAAATGATGAAATGAAAATCTATGAATGCAAAAACGAAATGGAAATTATCAATGGCGTAGTTTCCACCAAGGGTTTAATCCGGAATGTAAAAACTAACTACAGTTGAGCATTCCCTTGTCGTTTGATTATAACAGGGAAATACTCGACTGTAATTGGCTGGTTTTTACATTCTGCTCCGGATTAAATCCTCGATGGAAACTAGGTCAATTATATTATATTTTATTAACAGTACAATAAAATATATTGTATGATTTAATCTATTTTTAACACATTTTTACGAAGTTGTGTTTAACAGCTTAATGTGCACATTATTGCTTAATTAATGCATCCCAGCCGAAAGATCACTCTAAGAACGCTATAAGAAAATCACTCGGTTAGTGATAAAATATTTTATCATTGGATGTAGTCCAATAGGAATATCATTCAATTAATATGGTATATTAGTTACTATTGAATACGCATCAATAGGAATATCATTCGATCAATGGTATAGTATTTTATCATTGGATTATTGTCAATAGGAATATCATTCGCATTGAAAGCTACTCATTTATACAATCCAGTGCTTTCAATGGAATTTTACCAATGGCAATATTTTATTACTGAAGATTTTATCATTGACCGATGATAAAATTTTCAATAGCTATTTCGCCTGGGATGCACTAGTATACGTAAAGCTGTCATACACAATTGCCGTAAAAATGTATTAAAAATAGATTAAATCATACAAACCCCAATATATTATGTACTGTTAATAAAATATGTATTTGATAATTTCTATTTCGTTTTTGCATTCATAGTAATTTCGGTTAGGACAACTGCACATTTTGAGTGTCGGTGCAACTGATATGTTCGACTGGTTGAATGGTGTAATTCCTCGCATGTGTCGCATGTCTGAACTCGATACACCGCACAAGTGTATCGTACACAAAGGCTCCGACAAATTTGTTTGCTGTAATTGTCGGGCTTGATGCTTTCAGTTTTCATGAGAGCTGAAAAGCAGCGTGTGTGATCACGTATTAATTTTGTCGCTAGTATTTGATTTCGGGTGCGGTTCACTTGATGCTACAAATGCTTCGAAATTTTTACTTGACCAATTGGAAGAAAGAATTTTACCTGATTAATCAAAAAATGCTTTAAATATCGATTTATCATCTACAGTCTTGAAAATTACGATGTACCCTCAGAAAAGTAGACGTATTATTCTCAGAGCTATATAGTTTACATTCACTTTGTCAGGGGGGCAGTAGTGCGCGGCAGCATTTTGCAGTTACAGAGTTTGGGCATGTCTTCTCTCAGGTTTCTCTTTGATACAAGCAAGTAAGAGAATATCTATAATCAACTATTTCAAATTAGGTTAAATTCTCTGATGTGTTCAATGAGACATGTACATTTATTAAAAATATTATTAATATATTGAAAAAAATAGGTAATTATATAATTTAACACAATCGCCTCAAAAATCAATAAAATTAGCTTATTCAATGCGTTTTTGCATGAAAGAATCTGATAAAAATAAGCATCGTTCTACTCCGGGAACCGAAATATTAAACATTAAAGTTGATGACTATTGAAGTTAGGATAATTATTTAGAATAGTTTCTCCCCCGTCCCAACCTATAAAATCTTAATAAAAATATATTCATTCGACGCGTTTTCACTCAAAACGAAAGAATCTGACGCTTATTTCTGCCAAATTTTTTCATTTCAAAAACGCAATCAAATAAACTTACTCTATGATTTATTGATTTTTTAGGTGATTATGCCAAATTATATAATTACCAAAAAATATTAACTTATCAAAGATTAGAAATCTTATAAGTGAATTAGAAATATTAAAAATACAATAATATTGATGCTTATCGAAGTTATTTTTATTGTTAGAGATTAATTATTATTTAATCATTAATAAAACAAACACAGTTTAAAATATATAAAAGAAAATAAAAATTGAACTGAAAAACGAATAAATATTAGTTAAAATGTCTAAGCGTCCAGAGCTTATGGCACCGCCTGAAGTGGTAAGTTACAAAGTTTATTGAGATTTTACATTATAAACTCTTGACTTTATATATTTTTTAACTTATAATTAATAAAAAATAATAATTTAATTTATAATTAATAAAATGTTTAAAAATTGTGTTAATAAATCAAAGAAAGCTAATTCTATTTTTTCTGTAACAGTATTATGATGAAAAAGAAGCTAATAAATATACTCTAAGGTATGTCATAATTTTTATACAAATTATGTATCTACATCTATTACATCTTTGTAATAAAATATATGTAATATCTTTTTTTGATAAGTTCTCGTATGATAGAAATCCAAATACACATGTCTGAACGTGCTATAGAACTTCTTTTGTTACCTGAAAATCAGAGCTGTTTACTTTTGGATATCGGATGTGGATCAGGCCTTAGTGGTAGCGTATTGGAAGATCAGGGACATATATGGATAGGTGTTGATATTTCTTTGGCTATGCTTGGTAAATATTTTAATTTTGATATGATATAGTTTAACAATATTTTTTATGGCATGTAGTGTTAAATGCATGCATATATTTATAGAAAATCATATATTGATATATTATTTTAGATGTAGCTATTGAGAGAGAAATAGATGGTGATTTGATTCTGGGAGATGTAGGTCAAGGGTTGCCATTTAAAGCTGGTACATTTGATGGAGCTATTAGTATCTCTGCACTTCAATGGTTATGTTATGCAAGCAAAGCTTCACATAATCCTACGAAACGTTTATATCAATTCTTCTCAACATTGTATGCATGTCTATCAAGGAATGCAAGAGCAGTATTACAATTTTATCCAGAGAACAGTGAACAGATTGAATTAATCACAGCACAAGCTACAAAAGCTGGCTTTTTTGGTGGTGTGGTCGTCGATTTTCCAAATAGCACAAAAGCAAAGAAAATGTTTTTAGTTTTAATGACTGGGGGAGCTGCTCCTCTTCCGAAGGCACTAGGAATAGATAATGAAGATAGACAAACTGTCGCTAATTCTAAAAGGTTTGAATCTCTTGTTATTCATTCTTTATTATTTTATAATTTGCAATCATTTTTAAATATTTTTTAAATATTTTAAAACTATATTTTTAACTTTCTAAAAATAATCATTTTTTAACGCATTTTATATTATAGGGAATACATAAAGAAAGCCAGAGGTAAATCACTGAAGAAAAGTAGGGAATGGATTCTAGAAAAGAAAGAAAGGCGACGACGGCAAGGAAAAGAAGTTAGAGATAATTCCAAATATACTGGACGAAAGAGATCTGGTCGATTCTAAGATGTACTTCATTACACATAACTTCATTAACATAAAACACTTTAATAATTTTGAATTATTATAAAGATCATAAAATTTTAATTTTTGTCTATCATCTATTTAATATTTGAAAATAACACAAATGATATCTTCTTTAATAATAAAGAGGCATTAAAAAAAAAACGCACGCACGCACGCACGCACGCACGCACGCACGCACGCACGCACGCACGCACGCACGCACGCACGCACGCACGCACACACACCAATAAATTTACATGTAGTCGATTATTAAATTTTATGTATTTCATAAAATTTAATAATTAATTTAATAAATATTCTTGAACAATATTTTGAATACATCTTTATTATTAAAGAAACTATCATGTTTATTTTCAAATATTAGATTGATATAGAAATAATCAAGAATTAATTAAAACATTTCTCTCTCTCTCTCTCCCCCCTCTCTCTCAGTATTTTATATTATTTACAATAATTCAAAGTTATTAAAGTATTTATAGCAATGATAAATACACTTATGCGTGTGTGCGTGTACAGGGTGTTCCGTAAGTTTTGGCCAATCGCTTTTGTGTAGAAAGAGCGAACTAAACTGAATTGAAAAGTCTTCTACCATTTTTGCAATTTTTGCAATAGTTAACAAGATGTTAATTGCTAAATATTGGTTTTGAATAATTTTTTACTCAAATGCTATCAATTTACAGAAAAATTTACAGAAAAAAATGCAAGAAACAAAAATCATTTACTTTTTTCTCATAAAGTTCTGAGAATTTTTTCAGAATTTTTTAATACTGCATTTTCTCTTTAATAAAAATAAGAAAATGCAGTACTAAAAAGTTGCTAAAAAATTCTGAAAAATTCTATGAGAATAAATGATTTTTGTCGAATGATGTTCTTTTGCAGTTTTTCTGTAAAGTTGATAGTATTTAAATAAAAAAATTCTTCAAAATATTTGACAATTTTTAGGAATTAATATCTTGTTAACTATTGCGAAAATTGCAAAATGATAGAGGATTCAATTTAATTCGCTCTATCTACACAAAAGCGATTGGCCAAAACTTATGGGA
>Ga0157364_1007948_pt1 | contig 10988 bp, 13 predicted proteins | sample AttsexASBM2_FD_111476 | JGI IMG/M metagenome (GOLD analysis project Ga0157364, IMG submission 111476) | Fungus gardens microbial communities from leaf cutter ant in Ribeirão Preto, State of São Paulo, Brazil - Atta sexdens ASBM2 | ecosystem: Host-associated > Fungi > Mycelium > Unclassified ... | reverse complement strand
GATGGCGGAGGAGGAGAGATTCGAACTCTCGGATGGTTTCCCATCGGCGGTTTTCAAGACCGCTGCCTTCAGCCGCTCGGCCACCCCTCCGCAATGAGGCGCACTATAAACATCCCCCTCGGGCTTGTAAAGCCCCCTGTTGATCATTCGTCTGAAAAACAGCCAATTGAGGGTTGATTGCTGTTTGAATAAGCAGATTGCTGCTTTTAAGGCCAATAAAACGCGTAAAGATGGGTAAAACGACTTCAACCCTCAGAGAGCCCTGCGTATGCTGCGGGTAAATTACACTGAGTATCTGATAAGAAGGAGTCTTTATGGACAGAATTCTTGCCCCTGCCGGGGCGCGCAGCCTGATCAGCAGTCACAAGGTGCTGCGTAATACCTATTTTCTGCTGGGGCTAACCTTAGCTTTCTCTGCGATCATTGCCACTATAAGTACCCGCCTAGCACTGCCAGCACCCAATTTTATCCTGATGCTGGTCGGCTTCTATGGCTTGATGTTTCTCACCTATCGGTTAGCGGATCGCCCGGCTGGGATATTAGCCGCTTTTGCGTTTACCGGGTTTCTCGGTTACTGCTTGGGGCCGGTACTGAACCGTTTTCTGTCTGCGGGGATGGGTGATGTGATCGCGCTGGCGCTAGGCGGAACGGCATTGGTGTTTTTCTGCTGTTCGGCGTGGGTGCTGACTACTCGCCGGGATATGTCGTTCATCAGCGGCATGATGATGGCTGGCTTCATTGTACTGTTGGTCGGAATGGTAGCGAATATCTTCCTTAACCTGCCTGCATTACAGATGGCACTGAGTGCACTGTTTATTCTGTTCTCTGCTGGTGCCATCCTTTGGGAGACCAGTAACATTATTCATGGTGGCGAAACAAACTATATTCGTGCCACCGTCAGCCTGTATGTGTCGCTGTATAACATTTTTGTTAGCTTGCTCAGCTTGCTTGGCTTTTCCCGCAGTAACTAAGAATGAGTCGTTTTCAACACCTACCTGCCCCACGGGCAGGTATTTTTTCGTCGGGCACTCTTTGCTACACTCCGCCACAGTTTAACGAGAGGACAAAACGTGAATTTTGCCGGAACAGAGATTGCCACCGATAGTGAAGGCTATCTAAAAAACCCCGCTGACTGGACACCGCAATTGGCAGAACATATTGCCGAGCTAGAAAATATCTCTATGACCGATGCACATCGCGAAGTGGTCAGTTTTGTGCGCGAGTTTTATACGGAATTTAATACCTCGCCCGCTATCCGTATGCTGGTCAAAGCGATGGCCAAAAAATATGGCGAAGAAAAAGGCAACAGCCGTTATCTGTTTCGGCTATTCCCGGAAGGTCCAGCCAAGCAGGCCACCAAAATTGCCGGATTACCCAAACCGGCTAAGTGTCTGTAAGCTTATCCTGTGGTGAACCCTGATAATGGCTCAATGTCACAGGGTTCACAGCTCATCGCTGCAACACAGGCTGCTGGTGGCCCACCCGCCCTGATCCAGGCAGTTACCTGCTCTACTCCATTCTGATCACCCTGCAACAGAATATCAACCGAGCCATCACTGAGGTTACGCGCGTAACCGGTCAACTGATGCCTTTCGGCCTGCTGACGGGTACTGTCACGAAAATAAACGCCCTGTACCTTGCCGGAAACCCTGATTTTAACGCTGATATTTGTCATACTTCTGCTCCTTACCTTGCTGGTGGTTTGCTTTTTTTCTACCCCGGCACGACAATAGCGCCCTTTTATTTTTGGTACTGATAATTATGACTGCCCGTTTGATTCTTTCCAAGGGACGAGAAAAATCCCTGTTACGCCGCCACCCTTGGGTGTTTTCCGGGGCGATCAACCGCGTTGAAGGCAATGCGATTTCTGGGGAAACGGTAGATGTCTGTGACCATAAAGGCCAGTGGCTAGCCCGTGCAGCCTGGTCACCGCAGTCACAGATCAGAGCACGTGTCTGGACTTGGGATTCTGAGGAAAGTATCGATATCGCTTTCTTTACCCGCAAGTTGAACCAAGCCCTGACACTGCGTCAGTGGCTAGCGAAGGCCGATAACTTGGATAGCTACCGGCTGATCGCCGGAGAATCAGACGGTTTACCCGGTATTACTATCGATAAGTTCTGTGATTATCTAGTGGTCCAACTGCTGTCTGCCGGTGCAGAATATCAGCGTCCGGCCCTGGTGACAGCACTGCAAGACTGTTTCCCAGAATGCAGTATCTATGACCGTTCAGATGTGGCGGTGCGTAAGAAAGAAGGCCTGCCGCTGAGCCACGGGCTGATCTGCGGCGAACAACCGCCAGCATTATTGCCGATCACCGAGCACGGCATGAAGCTGCTGGTCAATATTAAAGAGGGTCATAAAACCGGTTACTATCTTGATCAACGCGACAGCCGTTATGCCCTTCGCCGCTATTCTCAAGATGCGCGAGTGCTTAACTGTTTCTCCTATACCGGCGGCTTTGCGGTCTCTGCCCTGATGGGTGGCTGTAAAGAAGTGATCAGTGTCGATACCTCTGACGCCGCCCTGGATGTGGCTCGGCAGAACGTAGCGCTGAACCAGTTACCACTGGAGAAAGCGCAGTTTATCCGTGATGATGTGTTTAAACTGCTGCGTAGCTACCGTGATAATGGCGAAAAGTTTGATGTCATCGTGATGGATCCGCCGAAGTTTGTGGAGAACAAAAATCAGCTGACCGGGGCATGTCGCGGATATAAAGACATTAATATGTTGGCGATGCAGCTACTGAACCCAGGTGGGATCCTGCTGACCTTTTCCTGTTCGGGGCTAATGACCGTTGATCTCTTCCAGAAAATCATTGCTGATGCAGCACTGGATGCCGGTAAGACCGTCCAGTTGATCGATCAACTGCGTCAGGCTGCCGATCACCCGGTGATCTCTTCATATCCTGAAGGTCTGTATCTGAAAGGGTTTGTCTGTTACGTTGCCTGACTTGAAAAAGCCGACTCCTGCCCCGATATCTGAGTCACAGAAACAGGCAGGAGTTAACGTTTATGATGATCACAAAGTTCGCTATCGGTCAGCAGGTTCGCCATAGGTTATCCGGCACACTGGGTGTGGTGGTGGATGTGGATGCAGAGTTCTCTGTCTCCCTGCCTGATGAACAACGCCCAGATCAGGCGCTAACCGGTGACCGTCCGTGGTATCACGTAGTCATGGAAGATGAGTCAGGAGATACGGTGCACACCTATGTGGCCGAGTTACACCTTACCGGCGAAACCGATGATAATCATCCTGACCAACCGGTGTTGGATGAACTAGCGGAAAATGTCCGTCAGCAACTGCACGCCCCCTATCATTACCATTGATCAGAACGACCTTTAGCGGTCAATATTTCACAGCGGGTACCGTCCTGTCCCGCTGATCCTCTCCCTTCCTTAACTTTCATCGCCCCCCCAAGCCGAGTACCCCTACTAAAAACCGCACAATAAATATGACAAATTGTAAATTTTAATGCGATACTACCCGCGTTCAAAAACATCCTGTTACTACCTATTTTAGCTCGGGAGCACAAATGAAGTGGATTGCCGCAGTATTCTGCCTGCTGATTGGAAGTTACGTTTCCATGGCGGACGCTGTCAGTCTTAAAATTAACCCGGGAATAAATTTGCTGGTACTGGACGGTCATAAGCTGCCGAGTAGCTTGCTGAAAGGTGCAGACAGTATTGAACTGGAACGCGGACAGCACCAGATTGTCTTCAGCCGTGGGAACAGTCCCACTGCTCGGTTGTGGATCCTAACTTTTGACACCGCCAGTAAATCTGTAACAGTCGTGCTACCCGCTGATTCAGCATCCCATTCCGGATATACGCCGAAGTTTCAGTTAAACGATGAGAATCACCAAAATATTCCGGTTATCCAAGACCATCTCCTGCTATCCGCCGGAGAAGATTATATGCAAGCCATCGGCAACTATAATCTGCTGGATAAAAAGGCGTCTGTTGCAAAATTCAGTACCCACTCGCCGGAGGCTTCACCACGGGGAGCGGCACTTACCTCAGACAACAGTCAATCTCTGTCGGCGCAATCCGGTGAGAGGTTAATGAAGGGCTCCTCACTGCAAGCATTACGTTATTGGTTACAGGATTTGCGAATCAGTTGAACCCTGAATAATGGCCGCGCTACACTGACTGCACAATCTGGCATAAGGTGTTAATAAGGATTACGATGCAACAGACCGTCAGAGTATTAGCCACAACCAAACATATCGCTTTAGTCGCCCACGATAACTGCAAAGCCGCACTGCTGGAGTGGGTGAGTAGTAATCAGTCCTCACTCAGCCCACACATTCTCTATGCTACCGGCACCACCGGTAACCTGATTAATCGCCATTGTGGACTAAACGTTAATCCGCTACTCAGCGGTCCGTTAGGCGGAGATCAACAGGTCGGCGCGATGATTTCCGAAGGTAAGCTGGATATGCTGATCTTTTTCTGGGATCCGCTGAATGCGGTGCCCCATGACCCGGATGTTAAAGCGCTGCTGCGATTGGCAACGGTGTGGAATATTCCGGTCGCGACTAACCGCTCTACGGCCGATTTTATTATCAGTTCGCCACTGTATAGCCGCGATGTGGAAATCGCGATCCCTGATTACGCACATTATTTGGCTGAACGCTTGCAGGAACCGCTTTCCGATCCAGAGTAATTCAGGGCTTTCTCCGTGTAGGGACACCCAGCTGTTTCAACTGTTCCACAAAAACAGAGGGCTGGGATTTATCATAAAGCAACCATAGCTGCTGGCGAGCACGGGTCATGGCAACATAGGCGAGCCGACGTTCTTCCGCATCAGGAAAGGTTTCATTTTCCGGTAACAGGCCCTGCTCAATTACCGATTCTCTGGCGGGTGCTGGGAAGCCATCCGCACCGTTATTCAAGCCAAGAACAATGACGTAATCCGCTTCCTTCCCCTTACTGCTATGGAAGGTCATAAAACGGATGGTCAGACCCGGCCAGCGGGTAGCCGCTTTATTCAGTAAATCCGGTTTGAGATAATGGTAACGAGCTAGGATCAGAATGCTCTCCTGTGAGGAAACATAGCCACTCATTTTGTTGATCAGCGCCTCTAACTGATCCTCACTGAGTAGCACGATAGATTTTTTATTGCCCTGCGCCACGCTGTTCAGCGCCTTGTTCAGCTGTGCCGGGTTCTGCCGAATAAAACGGCTCGCCACATCGCCGATACGCTGAGTAACGCGATAGCTGGTTTCAAGCACGCAGACATCCCCCTCACCAAAAGTCTCATGAAAGCGGGTGGTCAGATTGATTTCAGCCCCGGCAAAGCGGTAAATGGCCTGCCAGTCATCGCCAACGGCGAATAGGCTGCTGTGACGGTTCTGCTTACGTATCGCTTGGATAAGCGCCGCACGTTGGGGGGAGATATCTTGAAACTCATCCACCAAGATATGTTTCCACGGGCTAATGAAACGGCCTTTTTCCAGCAGAGCAATAGCCTGGTGGATCAAGCCAGAGAAATCGACGGCACTTTCCTGCTTAATATGGCTTTTCCACGCCTTAAGTAACGGTGCCATCAGCCGTAGGCGCTTTCCAAACAGGGCGCGGATCTCTTCCGGTGCCTGTTCGATCATAGCTGCCTGCGCGCCCCCGTGTTCACGCATCAGTGCCAGCCAGCGTTCTAAACGCACTGCCAGACGGTTAGCCAAGGCATCTGATTCCCAGAAGGGTCCTTCTGGCAACGGCCACTGCAACTCATCCTGTAACCACTGTCGCCAGCCATTTGCTGCCGATTTTTTCTCAGCACACTGCTGTTGCCAGACTCGAGTCAGCAACTCACGACGCTGTTTTTCATCGGATTCGAGCTCTGTGATTTTTGGCGATTTATTGCTACCTTGGCGGAGGATCTCAAGCGCAAGGGAGTGGAACGTGGAAGCTGTCACCTCAGCCTCTCCGGTGGCGCATGCCACCCGCTGACTCAACTCCGAAGCGGCTCCACGACCGAAAGAGAGCAGCAAGATCTGATCGGGTGTGGCGGCTCGACGCTCTAATAACCAAGCAGCCCGAGCTGCCAGTACTGATGTTTTACCACTGCCAGCCCCAGCAAGTACCAGTAAATTATCCTCACCATTCACCACTGCCTGACATTGTGACGGGTTCAGAGGACCACTGTCGCACTGAGAAAAAAAGGCAGCGTAGCGTTCGATAACCTGTTGTGACCACTGACGGTTACGTTCTTGGCGCTGTGCTTCTGTCGCCTCCAACCAGGCTTTGCAAAATGCCCACAGTGGGCGACAGTCATCAAATTCCGATAGACGGGCCACAGGCAGTGGCAACGCTGCAAATCCCTGTTCAATCGTCTGGCGCAGACCGGTGATCTCTCGACGAGTCAACCAGCTGTCGCGCTGGCACAGCTTCATCACCTGCCCATGAATATCACTGAGTACCTGGAAGCTGATCGCCGCCATCTCGTCACTCCATTGATGCCATACAGTAGAAAGGTGCTGAAAAAACTGCTGAGTTTCCTGCCATTCAGTTCCGTGCAGTCGCACCACTTGGTTACCCGCCAGCTGGAACTCTAGCTCTCCCCAGACCATACCGCGTTTGCACTGAATGCCAAGTAACTGATTAAAAGGAATGATATATTCATGGCGATCACCACTCACCTCGACCCCTGCAGCTAGCAGGCGAACTCGATTGTAAGGATGCTGAGCCAGTCGTTTGCCCATTGATGTTGCTTTAAGTTCCATGCATCACGCCGTCAGATGAGTTTTTGCTATCAAGCAGTTTAACTGCGAGACCCTTAGGGCTCCAGACAAAAAACAGGTTACAATTCAGTAACTGTTGAAGTAAGAAGGAAAAAAGTAATGAGAGCAGTCCTTAATATACTGAATTTCGTGCTGGGTGGTTTTTTTACTACCCTAGCTTGGCTGTTTGCCACCCTAGTGACCATTGTGCTGGTGTTTACCCTGCCCTTAACCCGCTCTTGCTGGGAGATCACCCGCTTGTCACTGTTCCCGTTCGGTAATGAAGCCGTCCATGTTGATACCTTGTATCCGGAACGTCGTAACGGTTTACGTAACACCGGTGGTACCTTGCTGAACATTTTCTGGTTTATCTTTTTCGGCTGGTGGCTGTGCCTAAGCCATATCTCCGCTGGGATCCTGCAATGTGTGACCATCATTGGTATACCTGTTGGGATCGCTAACTTCAAACTGGCGGCGATTGCACTCTGGCCAGTGGGCCGTCGGGTAGTCTCTGTTGAAGAGGCGAAGTTCGCCCGTCAACGTCAATTTCGCTAACTACAGCAGGGAGGAATAATGAAGCTGGGTAAGGAGTTTCTCGCTGGCTGGCGTACTCTGTTGATGAATAAACTGTGGCGTGATCCAGCACGCATATTTATTGCGTTGACAGGATGTGTGCTTTTCAGCTGGCATCAGCAGATGATCTCTTGGACCATACCACTGGTGCTGGGAGTGATTGCCGCAGCCCTCGCGGATGTCGATGATAGACTGATTGGGCGACTGCGCAATATGCTGATCACCTTGGTCTGTTTCTGTATCGCCTCAGTTTCGGTCGAACAACTTTTCCCTTACCCGCCGTTATTTATTATCGGACTGGCCGTTTCGAGCTGGGTATTCACCCTACTTGGGGCCCTCGGACAGCGCTATGCCACCATTGCGTTTGGTGCATTGCTGATCGCAGTCTATACCATGCTCGGCATCCATCTGTTCCCACAGTGGTATTTTCAGCCCCTACTGCTAGTAAGTGGTGCGCTCTGGTATAACCTACTGACCCTTCTGATGCAGTGCCTCTTTCCGGTACAACCGGTTCAACAGCAACTGGCGGCTACCTACAGCCAACTGGCGGAGTACCTGGAAGCTAAAGCAGAACTGTTCGACCCAGATGCCGGCGAACGTGATGATTTTTCACTGATCGATGCCGCTCTGGTCAACAGTCGGCTAGTGTCACAGTTTAATATCACCAAAACGGTTATCCAAAGTCGTCTTAACGGTGATCGTGCTGCACGCACCAGTCGCCGAGCGTTGCTTTACTATTTTGCAGCTCAAGAGATCCATGAGAGGGCTAACTCTTCTCATATTCAGTACCATCAGCTGCGGGGTCAGTGGCGTTACAGCGAGATTTTATTCCGCTTTCAGCGGCTGCTGAATAGGCAGGCTCAGGCTTGCCGCCAAGTCGCCCATTCAGTGACATTACGCAAGCCCTATCTGCATGACCCGCGTTTTGAGCGAGCCTTTTTTCACCTTGAACAAGCATTAGACCGTCTAGTGAGTCAATCACCAGAGGATCCTCACTCTCGTGGCCTACACTGGCTACTGCGTAATCTGAAAGCGGTCGATGATCAGCTAATATCTATCGCCTCGGAACAGGGTCTGAATAACCGCTGGTTAAATACCGATACTCATCTTTCTCAAGAGGGTCTCAGCGGCTGGCAAGATATCCGGATGCGTATCGCCCGTCATCTCACTCCGAAATCTCCGCTGTTCCGGCACGCATTCCGTATCTCGATAGTGCTCTGCATCGGCTATACCTTTATCGTTCTGACCGGACTGGAGCGCGGCTATTGGATCCTGCTGACCTGTCTGTTTGTCTGTCAGCCTAACTACAGTGCTACACGAAAACGCCTAACCCTTCGAATTGTCGGGACCCTGGGCGGGGTGATTATTGGTCTGCCGGTATTGTGGCTAGTCCCTTCCGTAGCAGGGCAATTGGCGTTAATTGTACTGACCGGCGTGCTGTTCTTCACCTTCCGCCAAGTCAGATATGCTCAGGCCACCCTGTTTATCACCTTGGTAGCACTGCTCAGTTTTAACCTACTGGGTCAAGGGTTTGATGTGGCGGTGCCTAGGATCGTCGACACCCTACTGGGTTGTGCGCTCTCATGGATGGCAGTGGCATGGATTTTTCCCGACTGGCGATATCGCCAATTGCCCGCTGTCACTGATCGGGCCTTTTCGGCAAACGCGAAATATTTGGCGGCTATTACAGGGCAGTATCATGCGGGCAAAGATAACAGCATGTCCTACCGTATTGCTCGCCGTGATGCACACAATGCCGATGCCGAGCTGGCACTGATGATCTCCGGCATGAATGATCCAGGGGGGCCACAGTCGGCGCAGAAAGATATCGCTTTCAGGATCTCCTGTCTCAACCACAGTTTTCTGAGTTATCTCTCCGCACTAGGGGCACACCGCGAAAAAATTACACGTCCCGATTTCCTACAACTGCTGGATGATGTCCTTAGACTGACCGAGGAGACACTGCAGCAACATCCCTCAGAGGTGGATCAGAGGCTGACAGCGCTACACCAGGTTATCTCCGAGGTGAATGGCCTAGAAACCACCCCGGATAGTCATGAGCCGGTGATCCTTCAGCAAATAAACCTGCTGCTGTCACTGCTGCCGGAATTGCTCGCGGTCCGACAACAAGCCGATCCTCACTGACCTGTTTTGGCAGCCGGGTGAGGCCCGTGCACCCGCTGCAGATAAGCTTGATACCAGCTGGTCAGTTCTGCCTTCAGTGGGGCCGGCAGTACCTGTAGATGTTTGCCCATAATAGCCCCTTGCAGAGCATAAAGGGTATTCAACCCCAAATGCGAATTACAGGCTTTGAGACGTAACCAGCTCTCTTTTGCGCCCAATTTCGCCAGCTGATTGGCAGTAGTAATACCTGTTTCTCTAAGTAACAGCTCAATGTTGAGGCTAAGATTGGGGAGATCTTTCAAACGATGACGAGAGGATGCCGAGGCTCGACATGCACGCGCCTCATTCAGCGAACCTCGGGACAGTTCCAACAGGGTCTCATGTTGATGCCAGAGCACGTTGTCGACACGAAAATATTTCAGATGCAGGCTTTGCCCACGCTTGTAAAAAATATACGGCTGCAGATGCCGATGCCGGCGATAGTGCTGCATGGGTTCACTGGCACGGAGGTAGAGCTCCCCGTCGCTAACCAGTGCGAATACAATTTTTTCTACTGATAATGAGTAGCCGCCAAACTGGGTACGCGATTCGATCTGCCCCAGCGCCGAAAGTGACTGCTTGGTCTTTTCTATGCATTTCTCCGATGGTTTCATGCTGCCTCCCTAATTGAAGCAATAGCGTCCCTGCCAATAAAGTAATGCTTATCAGCACGTTAATCTTTAAACAAAAGCCATTAGTAGTTCAATGAATAAATCCCTCTAGACGGATCTGTATTGCGATTATGCGAGGCATTTTCAGAAAAATGGTTGATCTTCGTCCACAACAGAAGTACTGTATATCCATACAGCTTATAGCGAAGGGTTAAATTTATGCGTGCTCACTTACTGAACTCAGAAACTCATCATTCAGGCCATAATCCGGTTTCTGTTTCACAGACCAGCGGCTGTATCAGCGAATTAAACTATGACGCTCACAACCCTTCGCTGCTGACCATGCTACTGTTTCCGCTGTTGAAACAACTGGCCGAACAGTCCCGCTGGCAGCTATGGCTAACGCCGGAGCACAAATTAAATCGTCTCTGGTTACAGCAATCCGGCCTGCCTCTAGAGAAGAGTATGCAGGTCACTTCACTCAGTAGCAGTGATACCCTGCAATCGATGACCAAGGCACTGCGTTCAGGTAATTACAGTGTGGTGATGATCTGGATCTCAAAGTCGCTCACTGACAATGAACGAGATGAACTTGAGCAAGCTGCCAGTGAAGGCCGATCTTTGGGACTGATAATGCGTGAAAACACCGGTTTTCGAGTTGGCACTGGACAGGAAAATCGGTTGAAGATTCATTTGCCGTTGCTACATTAGTCTTCTTTAAGATTATTCTCAGGATTAATTGCTCACCATTTTGCTTCGTGGACAGGATGTCCGTCATTCCAGAGCCAGCAATGGGTTGTGGTAATTTACAGTTGTGATAACAGTGCAGAGTTCAGTTTGAAATGTAACAAAACATGTTAAAAATGCTGTTTTTTTACTGTACAACATCATATCCTACTTGTAACTTTCTAATCTCGTTG
>Ga0157364_1007947_pt1 | contig 10988 bp, 10 predicted proteins | sample AttsexASBM2_FD_111476 | JGI IMG/M metagenome (GOLD analysis project Ga0157364, IMG submission 111476) | Fungus gardens microbial communities from leaf cutter ant in Ribeirão Preto, State of São Paulo, Brazil - Atta sexdens ASBM2 | ecosystem: Host-associated > Fungi > Mycelium > Unclassified ... | reverse complement strand
CACACACACACACACACACACACACACACACACACACACACACACAAATCTTGCCATTTACGCTAACAATACTATGATTTATACTCTTCTTGGAGCACTCTGTGCTATTTACGTGTTTGCAGTATCACATTGATGCCATCTTCCAGTTCTTGGAGGAATGGATATCCATCAAATCAATTCAGATAAGATTAAGACGATTATTTTTATTCGTAAGTTTTACGTCGCCTACCTCATTACGTGTCTTAGATTTTAATATACTATGATCCTTTCAAGTTAAATATCTTGGCGTTATACTCTCACCGCTTTTTTTAAATTCGCTTCTTTTAAAAATACTATTACTATAAAATATACTATTACTATAAAATAACGCTCGTTCTGCTCTGTGCCATCTTGTTTGGGCCACCGCAACTCCCACTCATTTACGTAAAATTCAGATTATACAGAATAAATTTCTCCATATCATTCTCAATAATAAACTGTACAGCGGCTGTACGGCGGCGCTCGCATTACCTTGCTACACACCGAGACAAACATGAAATATATTAACGAAGCAATTATGCGAACTTTCTAGTGCTTACAATGCTAAGCACATTAATCTATTCATCGTGACACGGGCAATCATTCACTTGATGACATTCCTTTTCATTTAAAATGTCATATTCCGAAATTGTTTCAACCTTTTATAAGTAGCTGACAATAGTGTTATTACTCATTCAAGTACATCTCTATCTCTTCATTCTTTTCATTACACTATCTCTTTTCGCTAACTATATTTGTCTTCTACTACTTATGAGTTTTTTGCAAGTTTTTTCATTACTTATCGACTCTAGATTTAAATCAGTATATCCAATATTCCACTTTTCATGCTCATTCTAAAATATTTTTTATGTATCCTGCAGAGATTGTAGAGTATAGACAGGCTCCTGAGCATTGCAATTTCCTGGTCTTACCGAATCGCCAAAAAAAGAACTCTGCTCTCAGACAAATCGCACAGCGAAACGTACATTAGCGAAATAATTGAATTGAAACCGAAATTTTTTATGAAATATACAAGGCCAACTTCTTCACAAATTGTATGAGACCAAGTCCTCTTACAATTATTCCAGTATAAAATAAACTTTTGATTGTGAAATTAATACTTAGAGTAATCTTCCGCGTATACAATCCAATTATAATGTTATAATATAATAAGAATTTCAAATTAATAATAAATCTTTTGTAAATATCTGGACATACAATATTTACATGTCCGGTTATTAGGAAATTTTATCTTATTATTGCACTAGATTTTTGGCCAGTTTTGTTATTTCCTCACGAATACCGCACTGTAAGTTAAAAGCTAGTTGTTCAATTCCAACTGGGATAATCTAAAGAGAGAAATATTAGTATCTCTCTGCTATCGATTTTGTTAAAACTATTACCCTACATACAAAATTCGATTCAAATCGTCTCGTGTCGCGATTAGAGAATCTCTAGGGTAATACGCGACTCCCCCCTGCTTAAGGACGCGCGACTTCCATGCAAAGCGACTCTCAACCCCTGCTTCAGGAACACATGATTTCGATGCGAAGCGATTTTCAATCCATCTCCCCGAAGATGTCTTTATAATTTTTAACAAAATATTTCTTGGTTAATCAAATCGTTTTCATTTTATGCAATGTACTTTTTCTTACTCTTTCTTTTTTGATATCGTAATATCTCATGCTCTCGTGAAAGATACGTACGCACACCCCGAAGTGAATACTGTTATGATTGTCAGAGCCGTCGAAAATACAGGTTCGCCACCGAAATATACCGCTTAAAACCTCATAAATGTTATTCAGGACATGATCCCACACAACATTTAAGAGGTTTTAATCATCGGTCGGACACATTGATAATGTAATGCCGATGGGTAACTTGTAAGCCTTATAACTTGAAAAGTACTTAATGAAAATGAACTTAATTATTTTGGAAAGCTCTCGAAGTTACTGTAAGAATATGCAATAAAAAGTAGAGAGTTTCATTTAAGAAATTAAAAGTGTTCTTTATGAGACCTTCATATAATTATTCAAGGTCAAATTAATGGCATCATCTTATGTCCCCCTCGAAATCATACAACTTTTATTTGAAACATTTTTCGCTATCTTACTTACCTGACGAGATATTCGCGTGGACGGATTAAAATGGCCCACCCTATATATAATTCAGTCTTCATTCTATTTTAATTATGAAAAATAGAAAAACATAAAAAATAAGTTAAAGAAAGATTAACGTAATCTACATTGATAGAGCTGTGCATGAGAGTCTCTTTCACCAATCTCTGGTTAAGCTATCTACAATATTTCAATGTATCACATTCTTTGTTCTCTCTTCTTTTTTTAAGACAAATTTTAGCATTACTGCATATTAACTACATTAATTTAAGACTGGGAGATTGATAAAGGAGTGTTTAAAATCTACATTATATTGCATAATTTTTTCTTGATGGATTTCTTACGTATTAATGAATTACTATAGAAGTTTTTGTCCTTTTTCATGCAATTTTAGTATATCTCGTTTTCCATCTTTCTCACTAAAATTTTTAAGATGGGATTATATCTTCTATATTCTAATATATTCTATATTCTAATATAGACTTGTTGCATTGGATTGTATTAAGGACCCCTTCGATATACACCACGAAAAAGATCCGTTCACACGAAGCAAAACTTCTCTCCTATCACGAAGTGGCTTTGTGTGAATAGATTTTTTTCTGTAGCGTAATAAAGTAGCCTATTTCATTATATTTTATAAACTAAAATGCACAGTTTATAAAATACACAAAAAATAAAAAAGTTTTGTCTAAAATGTTTCTTTACAGTTTCGATAATAATTACTTGGCATTAATTATAAGTTAACTTTGAGCGATTGTGTTATCCCTTAAACTATGAAAGTGGAAGTGTATTATAAACTAAAAGTGTATAAAAAATATGCCTTTTTGATATTTATGTTTGCAACAAAGTATTTCATGATTAATTAAATCGTTTTTAGATAGTTGTGATGTACTCTTTCCGAATTTCTTTCGATACCGTAATACCTAGAATTCTCGGAAAGATACGTCACACATCGATAAATCTCAGTAAAATAAACCGTTGTTAACGATGCAGCTTCGATGCCGCCGCGCGGATTGAGTAGTATTGTTTCGTCATCGTCATCGTCGACGAGACTTTTCGCCGTCGCCGATGACGACAACGACAAACAAGAATTACTTCAGTAACGCTATATATATCCTTCGTTCCTCCAAGACATCTGCCCCACTACAATTTCTAGGACAGAACTATATCTTCTGTATCCAATCATAGACTTGCTGCACTCGCTTTAAGGGCCAATTCGATATGCGCTCAAAGAGTCTATATACGGTCAGGGTTGCAAAAAAGTTGCAACACTTTTTTTTCGATGGTTTTCGGAATGCAACTTGCTCACCGAGTAATTAATTATTATTCATAGATCGATAAATAAGAACCAATCACTCGGTAGGCTATATTTCGAAATCCATCAAAAAAAAAGTATTGCAACCTTTTTGGTCCTGACGTAGAATAAGCTAAAGTTCTAGATTTATCGAAGAAACGCGATCAACTTATGTCAGTATCGCAAAAATACTAAAAAAAAGTACTAGAAAAAGTATTAAAAATGGCATTGTTTGCAAGATGGAAATCCACCAATCATCCATTAAGCAGCCATTTTTAATACACAGAAATCAGTTCATGATTGACTAAATTATGTGATCGTAATGACCAATCAGAACACTTATCAGTCACGCTTCTCTTATAAATCTAGGACTCTAGAGTAGACAGAAATGTTAGGCAACAGAAAGGGAAAAAATCAAAGAGGTTGTACATATAGAGCAGCAAGGCCCCTATAAGTGGATATGTTAGACAGTAGAAAGAGAAAGAATACGGGATGGGCATTTTTATCTTTGTTTAATGTTGCGCGCGCTTCAAACTTTGAAAGTTGGGGTGGCATCGATATATTGTTCTCCTGAAATCTCCCTACGAAGTTCGCGTGACTGTTAAAATTTAAGTGATTAGAGAAAGAAATTAATAATACGGTACTAATATCATGATTTAATAATTTCGTAGACATCTTTCGTAGAGGAAAGCCCCCTATTATGAGATAGGCGCCTAAATAAATGAAATAGCTGCTATTGATTGTATCTATTAATTCCACCATGAATTTATTGCTCTTGAATTGAAAACTATTTAATAGAAAATTCATTATTAAATCATGTTTGTAAAACAAGATTTTAGAATTTGGACGTTTTCAAGTTTCATTGAGATGAACATTTAAACTTTGTTTATTATTTAATAAACATTTGACACAATAAATTCTTCATGTAGTGAGAAAGAGAGATAAATTCTTCATGTAGTAAGGTCGTATTAATAGAAAAATATGGAATATATCGAATTGTTTAATTACAGAAGTTAGATTTGATGATCGTAAAACCATAAAGCGTGGCAATCGATAATATAATATGAGATACTCAAGATATTCCTAATATGAAATAACTTATGCTCCTATGTTATAGTGAAAATCATTGCTAAAATATGTCATTGTACAATAACAATAAAAAGGACAATGAATGAACATCGGAATGAACATCGAGTACCTATATCTGCGATGTTTGATTCTAATTATCTGAAAACGAATTCTGGATATAATCTATCGCATGCTTATTTTTCGCGCAAACTAGCTCTGTTTGTTTGTATTTTAGAAACATTAAATAAAGTTTTTTAATTGCAATACTAATATACCTTGCGTTTTACTATTGATTTCTCGGGGTATTTCATATTAGCACAATTTTTTGACTTTGCGATTTGCTCACATTTTACATTTCTTTAAAAAAAAAAAGAAATTTGAAATTAAATTTTATGTAACATTATCTTAAAGCTTATTAAAATGATCTATTATTTTTTTAAATTCTATGGACTTCTAGCATTTATCCAAAATGAACTCGATATCTCATAATAAGAGCCTTTCCTCTATATGTTTAAAACTTAATAATATTCGATTTTTATCTAAAACTGTAATTTCAATGTTATCATCCGAATTTGATTATCAATAAAGATGACAACTGCAGAGAAAAAAATTGTAATTTTTCTGCAATATAAGATTATATAGCATTCAAAATATACATACCATTTATATAATGAACAGCATTTATATAATGAAAAAAATCACGAATTTAATAATAAATTAATATTTAAATCAAAATATTTATGTTAATAGTCGTAAATTTTTATTAATTGGTAATGTTCTTTAATTCCCAGGCTTCTTTATCCCCAGGCCCTCGGAGCCCATTGATAGTCACGAAAATTTGTCCAGACAACTTTGTCCGACAATCTTTAATAGTCATATCACGTAATTTATGATTCATTTTCGTATAATAAATTCGTCGCGATAAAGCATCTAATTCTAAGAACTCGACGTTATTTGTTCGTGTAAACTACATGTCTGGAAATTACTATTTCATACGTACAGGTTGCAAAGATTTTACATCAAGCAAATATTGTCACGACTTGACAGCTGAGACCATGTTACACGAAGAAATGGTAAAAACTATATCAATTTAAAAATTTTTTTGGCATAGATTCCACTTCCCAGACACGTATTAATGCGTATACTTTAATCCTGCAAAAGGATTTTCGGTGAGAGAGGAAAAAAGTATTTGTTACAAAAATTACATGATTTAATTGGTAAAACAGAAGGCTTCAGGATCTTCTTAAAACCATCTTGAATCTTGAGTAACGTCTATAGATTCCGCTTATATTGCTCTCCTCAAATATCCTTATCTAACAGTGAAAATCAACAGCACATGCGCGATTAAATAAGGATTGATAGCCATGTGGTCAGATTGAAGTCGCATTTGATATTTCTTGAGTTATCATCGATGAAACTAAATTCTGGTATGTCATCGTGAATCTAGAGTACTCAGTTTTATCCATTGTTGCAGACATCCTAACGCATCTCCTGAAGGAAAATATCTAGCAATAAAGAATAGAATAATAATCACGTTTGAAGAAATCAATGAGTCGAGACTAAGAAAACTACGTGGGCACGAAATTGGAGACGATGAACTATCTGTCTTCCTTTAGTGATTGTTCCTTTAGTCATTTAACAGGAGGTCAGTGACTCCGTTTTGTATATGCTGTTCTTAGAACAATTTTTCGAGAATATCAGAGCGATGTTAGCCATATCCGTAGAGGATTTATTCAAGTTGATTCTACAAGTTGATAAAGTCATGGATTGTGCAAATCATCTGTTTCCGTAATTGCTACCGCGAATGCTCCGCAAACAGCTCATCAGATCAACATATCATTAAAGTCAGAACTATGATTGAATCTCTTTCTGTCCAATTACATTTCAAAAACCGTATACGAAGCAACAAACAGATTCCAACGCAAAAGATCCGTATCATCCGTTGCAGTAACGCAGAGAACAAATGTTGTATATGAGATTCGATAGTGAGCCCAAAAAATGTCAACCATCATGTTCAAAAAGCCCAGCAACTAGAAAACTAGAAATGCTGTTTCAGTTGCAGGCGTCTGGAAGCGGCGTCACTAATAAAACTGTTTGTTTCTTAAAGATTGCAAGACGGGAGAAATCTACTTTGTAAACACGGGAGCTTCAGTTATCCTCAAACGTCTCGTTAAAATTCGATCTCAATCAGATTTCAAACTTTTTGCAAACAAAGGATATTCAGAAACAAGTTTCTTAACCTCGATCTTGATTAAGACATTAATTCACATGGAACTTCATTGTCGCAAATATTCGCCAGCCAATCTTAGGCGCTGATTTTCTCATACACTATAAATTACTTGTAGACGTAGCAATTCATCGACTTCTGGATGTAATTACACACTTGCATACTGAAGAACGAGTGAGTAAAACAGACGCACCTATTCTCTCTACATTCAACCTTCATTGTAAATATTAGGATTTGCTCAAAGAATATATAGAATATAAAATCTAATCCTCGCAAGGAAAACGTATGTGAAGTTCAGCATCACATCATAACCAAAGGTCCCTCTGTGGCAGAGCGCGCGCGTTATTTGCCTCTGAAGACAAATGCCTAGCCGCAAAAACATACCAAAGCCGAATTTAAGTTAATGCTTTGAGAAGGCCTATGCAAATCATCTTCGAGTCAATGTGCACTCTTACATCTAGTTCTCAAAAAAAAAGCGGATGGCAAACACATGGAAACTATCGCCATTTAAACGTATTAACAACACCCGATAAATATACACATGAGGTATATACATGATTTTTTTTATGCTTTGCATTCTTGCAAAATTTTTTCAAAGATAGATTTCACTCACGCTTTCTATCAAGATTCTGTTGCAGTAGCAAACTGCCAAAATGGTAATGATAACTCCATTCGGATTCTTCGAGTTCAATGTAATGACCTTCGGGCTAAAAAATGCCGCCCAAACCTTTCAACGTCTGATTGATACTTTAAGGGACTTAGATTTTTGTTATTCTTATATAGACGACATTCTAATCGCTTCACCGAATCATGAAGAACACATTAAGCATTCACGTGTCGTCTATGATCGACTATGAAGATTCGGTCTCTCAATTAATTATTCTAAATGTGTTTTCGGAGTAGAATAAATAAATTTCCTAGGATAGACGCACACAAAGATCGCGTGGCTGTTATCTGAGACTATCCCAAACCGTACAAGCATACAACCTTCAAGATCTCTGCAAGTTTCTCGGAACAATTAATTTCTATCGTCAATTCATCAAAAAAGTAGCTCATATATAAGCCCTTCTTCACATGATATTCGTTAGCACAAAAAAGAAGAATTTAAATTTTTTATAATTCACTTACAATACTATCACTGTGAGATAACTTTTGGAATCCGAACAGGTATTAGCAAAAGATATGATTGCTCTCCATGACATATTCGATAGCTTTTAGAATTGACAACGTCTCCGCTGAAAAAGAACTAGATATATCACTAAGCAAGGTCACTTCCTCAGATGGAATCTAGATGGCAGAACCCACTACATAACAATCATTTTCATCCTTTGTTCTTGTTGAGAGCCATCTGTAAATAGATAAATTTCTTCTAAGTTTGTAGAATTAAAATTAATTAAATTATAAAAAGCTCTATTCAAATCATCACAATTCTTGACCAGTGTGCCAGTTTTCACATCTATAAATGGTTTAATTTGATAAAGATTAATAGGATATATAAAAGGGTAGGAGTATCCCATCTATACAATTTTCCTTCCTTAGTTTTTTCCCATCTTTCCATTACAAAAGGAACATTTCTCTCCGCGACTTTCCTTTAGCATCTCAACTAAATTATATAATTATATAATTAAGCTTATTTATTATTTTTTTATGATTTAATTGAATACATTTAAACAAGCTAAAAAAGCTATTCATTAATCTCGAGATCCTGCTAATAAAAGACCTCTGGCAAGAAAATTTCCAACTTTGCTTGCAACTGATTTCGGGAGACCCATCGCCATCTTATAAGCCGAACAAAGTAAACTATTTATTATTGATAAATGTGTATTAGCAGCGCTCATAAACCAAAAAGAACCCCATTCAAGTTGAGACACGAGGATAACGTTAATAAAAATAATCAGCATATGAAGATTAATCCCCTAGTTAGAGGAGGCTATCCATTTTAGGATATTTAAGAAATCTCTCGATGAGCTATTTTTCAAATAATCTATATGGTTCCTCCATCTCAACCCTATGTCCATTTTTAGTTCCAAATATTTAACTGAATTGCTAAAAGAGATTCTTGAATATGGTTCTAAATGTATTTTGAATCTTTATATGATCAGGGATCTTGTGCTTTCTCGTATAATAAAAAATTGTAAATTGAGTTGATAGTTTTATTTACAGGGATAGATTAATTAATTCTAATCAATTGAAAATATTATCGAAGGCTACGGTCGAAACAATTCTATTAGGATCAGAATCTTTACAGAAAATTATTATCGTCTGCAAATTGGATGGATAAATAATTATAAGGGATCTTATATAAAATATCTTTAATATATAAATTAAATAGCATTAAGCTCAAAACCAATTCCTGCGGGAGATCTTTCTGAACGATTCTTTTTCTCCGTAACCTATTAGTCTGATAAAATTTTACTATTCTTGGTAACAAAAAGAATTGAAAGATCTTCTTCTTTCTTATATTTAACCGGAATTCTAAAGTTATTGATGCTGTCATATAAGATCTCCAGGTCTACGTATCATGCTCCCTTGATATCCAAAAACAGAGCGCCAAGTAGCTTATCTTGCATAAAGTTTTATAAGCTTCAATATTTAATTGTGCCAAATTATGATTGCGACTCTTCCTAAAACCAAACTGTGAAAGGGAAGGAGATTATTCATTTCTACGTAACATTCCATTCTCCTCATTATCAATTTTTCAAATAATTTTATATACAGAAAGTAAGAGAAATTGGCTTAAAATCTCTTTTATGTGATTTCATTATTAAGATTGAATCAAATTCTTTCCATGAGTCCGGAAAGTAATTCCCATCATTTGATTAAAGGAGTTTAATAAAATTTCTTCAGCAGCAATAGGAATTGAAATACGTAGAATTGAAATTACATAGTTATTCACCAAATCAGAGTCCGCAGCATTCTTGATCTTTAAAGATTTTATTAAATTTATCAGTTTCTTAATTTGAAAATCTGAAAATATTCTACCGATGGCATATTAGTAAGATCTTTCATATTAATAGCACACCATGGAGGAGCTATAGGATTAGAGCAACTGCTGGATCAATAATAATCAATCAGGCTTAATAAACAGAGAAAGAACGTTCATCCATTTATCTGCCTCTCACTCTACTCGTATTTCTACCCTCACCACCATCGATAGTCCATTATGTCGGTGTGTTATCCAAATTTAGGTTTAAAATCATTGGATCCCATTTGGATTTACAAATTATAGTACCTTCCCCGTTAATATCATTGATATGACGTTTCGAAAAATTGTATAATCTCCAAAAGCTGTTATTGAACTTGGCCTTAGTCACATCTTCTGCAAACATCATAATTAACATCTTACTATATCTTACTATATCTTACTATATCTTACTACATCATAATTAACAATAAGAGGCGCAGTGAGCTCTGTAACATATTGGAGCGAGCCATCGAGGAATGGGGAGTCTCTACTCCTAAAGGACATTTATGCAAAGATGTACTGCTTTTTTTATCAGAGATTCGCTGATTGGCTGATGTTGTTCTATTACTATAACTAAAAACATAGGAACTGCGTTCGGGAGGCATTATTAACACTATTTATGTCATTCTGTCTTTATCATTTTTTACACAAAACAAGCGTAGAAGCTAAAATTAAAACAACACTAAAATATTATATATAAATAGCAGGTATATTATATGAAAATTTTTCTGTGTATATATATTTTTTATTTTTATGTGATTATTCTACAACCTTATACAAAAGATAATATGTGATACTACAATGGAAAATTATATTTAGGAAAGCTCATTGATTCCAAATTGCTGCCATATAATACATAATGTAGAAAAATAAATGATTCCTCTCTGTAAATAATAAAAAATTAATGTAATTATAGAAATATAATTGTAAGAAATATAATATAATTGCAGAAATATATATTTTTATCAGTAAAATTACTAATAAATATTGGCTAACAATATCATTAAAAAAATATTTTAATAATTTCACTTTCAGTAATACAAACTATAATGTGGTCACGTGATCCGATGAAACATGTTTTCAGTTGAGATAATACAATGTAGGAAAGAATCAGAAAGATCTCTCTTCATATTAACAATATTAAGAATCATTATTTTATATCGCATATATGAGAACACAATCAATATTAGAAATTAAAATGCCTATAACAGTCGAAGCTGAATCTTCATTGCTTAATTTAATCTTGAATTACTATATATATATATATATATATATATATATATATATATATATATATAT
>Ga0157364_1007946_pt1 | contig 10988 bp, 6 predicted proteins | sample AttsexASBM2_FD_111476 | JGI IMG/M metagenome (GOLD analysis project Ga0157364, IMG submission 111476) | Fungus gardens microbial communities from leaf cutter ant in Ribeirão Preto, State of São Paulo, Brazil - Atta sexdens ASBM2 | ecosystem: Host-associated > Fungi > Mycelium > Unclassified ... | reverse complement strand
TCTCTCTCTCTCTCTCTCTCTCTCTCTCTCTCTCTCTCTTTCTTTCTCTCTGTCTATCTATCTGACGGCTCGCCATTTTCATCATCCCTTGTTGTACCTACTCTCTACCTCGCACCACTAAAGGTTTCTACGTATAGTAGCTTGTACCGGCTTGACCGAGAAGATATAATCCGTTGCACACACTAGTTACAACCCATTAGTTGCCCCTAGCTAGTTCAGCTACGCTCTTCTCTCTCTCTCTCTCTCTCTCTCTCTCTCTCTCTCTCTCTCTCTTTCTCTCTCTATTTCTCTCCAACTCCCCGCTTTGCTCTTCCGCCTCTTAATAATGCATCTAGAAGATGCTTAATCGAGTCTCGTAACTCATTTGTGATTCGGTAGATGCACTCTCGTTCTTTGCCCCTCGCCCACTTTCCACTTCTATCTGCCTTTGGAAAGAACTTTTCATCGACAGCGCTGTCGGTGTTACTAACGCTACCAGGTTCACCAGAGAACCTTTCCGGTTCGGTAAAATTAAATGACCACGGCCCGCCTTAAAGTTTCGATCTGTTGATTTAATCAACCCTATCAACTCGGCATGACCCCGCTGGAAAATTTGATTTTCGGCAAAGCTTCAGCCGACGGATTGCTTGTCGTGGATTTTATAATCCGGGTATTTTCGCGCGGTTGCTGGTCAATAGTATATTCACGGAAAATTACAGATTGAAACGCTGTTTAGGTCGAACGGCATTGGCGTGATAACGCGATCCTCCGTCCGATTAAAGCTACATTGACTGATAGGACATATAATAGTACATAGGAATATAATAGTTACATTAATACACATACACATACTGAGTATATTGACATCATTTAATCTTTAATTCATATGTATAATTCATGGTATGTTTTCAACAGGAATTTTTGTTTCTTTAAAAGGATATACAATTTTTGGCCATCATTTATATTTATAATATATTTATTTATATTTATGAGATAATAATTATTTATATATTTACACACATTTTACTCATAATACAATACAAGTAATTTTTGACTGAACTGGTTTCAATTTTAACTCTGATCGCATTTGCTTCTTGTGAATTAATTTGTTTCAACATTGTTTCATTGTTTCAACTACTGATTTATACTCTTGTTAAACATTCGCATTTGAGAATATGTGCTCATACATTTTTATTGAATGACTCAACATGTTTAAATAATTTTATCATTATTATGGACTAATTGCGACCGATATAATGGAAGAATGTAACTGAGAATATTACAAGATTGAAAGCATTGTATTATTGCGACAGAATACATATGAAGGAATACTAATATTTTGCGTAACTATAATCTGTAGAAATTGTATCTAATCGTTTTATTAATTTAAAATTTGCGTTCTCTAAACATTTATACACTGAGGATGACCTAATAATAAGGTCAAAATGTATGTCCTAAGAAATACATAATTATCTTGTAGCCTCTTCTTGTTGTTTATTGTTTATTTTATTTTTTCTCTATTTTAATCAAATTAATAAAATACAAGTATATTTCCGCATGGAAATGTAAGATAAATTCTTTCTCTTTACGGAGAAGATTCATTACCGCAGTCGAGCGAGAAAATATAAAGAAGGAACTGGCAAGACAATTTGCCATCGTTGAGTCTTATTTAACGAACGACGTGTACGGCAATTACAATGTGCGCAAGCTTCCATGAGTAGGCCATAACGAGAAACGTTTACATATGTATATTACCGCGTTTATTTACGTCCATCGATGTGCAACAATGCCGCGCGCGCGTTAATTGCAGGTGCCGCGTAGACGTATTATACTCCGGCCGTAATATCGCCATCAACCGTGAAATGACGCCGCGCACCCATCATTAATTTACAAAACGGTCATTAGAGCGTGCGACATACGAAGTAGTTTCTTCTGGATTTGGCCGCAGGTAGGGTAGAGGGGGATGGTCGTTAAAAAATGTCTGATGAATATGCATAAGCCGACCGACCTTTAACGATCCGCCAAATTAGAATATACAACCTCGTGAAAGTTATGTAATTTCGTGTCCCTTGTAATTAGTGACTGTGTACTTCTCTCGTCGTCCGCCGACGGGGTTGCTTTCCGAGGGCGCATATCTTTGCAAACATTATAGCGCGAAGAAACGTGGCTGTGTGGTGAAACGACGACACGCTATTCACCATTCACTGTCTATCACTTATTTAACATGATATTTAAAAGTTGCGCTAATGTCACGCTAATGTTCTATCATTCTACATAATGTCTAACTTGCATTTTTATTATAACGTACATTATCTATATCTCTCCCGTTGCTCTGCATTACATAAAATTAGTGAGAAAAACAGTATTCATAGGAGGTCACGGGAGCAAGCGTTTTTCAAAAAATGTAAACCGGGATTTCAAGTTTCCGCGTCGGTCGTTTTTAGGCTGGCCGGTTTTAGGTCATGAAAGCACGGAGCTGCGAAGCGATAAAAAATCGCGCGAATGGGACACAATGCGCGACAATGGATAGCTGGCGCTTTACTTTCGTTATTTTCCAACCATTTCCCTCTTCGACATCAAACATCCACACTATTATATCGGCGTTCTTTTACGTAAAACCAATCTGTAACGTATGATGCATTGCTCCGCTGCGCGTACACATGCCGCGACCCCAAAGTCCCTGATGTATGTGGAGCAGGGACTCATTGGTCTATTTTAGGGAAATGGTTTCTGTCCCAGGGGTGTATTTCGCTTCTGCCGCGACCCACAACCCAGGATGATATTGGATTCATCATTCAAACATCTTCAGAATCGCCCATCCGTGCTAGAGTATATAACGAAATCAACATTTGTTTCAGAAAAATCAACCAACCTGTACACGATCAATAATGTTTGAAATATGTCACGTCATGTAAGAAATAGATTTTGATGATGTATAAAACAAAAATTGTGTGAATTAAATCACGAATTAATATATATTTACATGCGGTTTATTTTAAAAATCACAGTTTGCTGTAAAAATAAAAAAGGATTTTCGATCAATCTGCCGTAAATACTAGAGGAACTTGGTGAATGCAACAAGGAGTGCTACTGCGTGATTGGCTAAAAAGTGCTTCGACTAAAAGCAGCTAAGCAATCTGAAGATTGGGAAGGTTAAAACTCGACCTTACCGCCCACCGATGCTCGCCGTTACGTTCTATAAAAGTGCGTTGTAAGAGCCCTCGAGGTATATACTTTTCTTGAACGCGGCACTCCTAAGGGAAAATTCTACGATTTTCTCGATAGTTGGTTACTAGCTTTCTATCTCGTCCAGGGAGAAAACGTTTACCGTTTCTTTTAATTTCCCGACGCGGTAAAGTTGAAAAAAGTAAGACGCGCCGTCCATTATATCTTCAAATGAGGTTGCACATATATCCAACAATAAATTGCATTACAATTTTTCTAAAAATTTCTTATAAAATGATCGTTTTCCAAAAGACACTGTTCCTTTATAAATCTTCACATGTCGAGAAAATATCATATCCCGTTCATGATCAGGAAATAAATTCGGAGCTTTAACAAATCAACGTTGACAGTTTCATTCGTGGATTACTGCCTGAAAATGTAAAACTGTTTCACGAAAAATATACCTGGCAATAGCAGAACAGATAGCAGACGGGCTATAAAAAGAATATTCAGTTACTGACGCGTTGCCTTTCACCCGCGCCAACACAAAAATTACGCGACGAAAACGGAAGAGTGATACGTGATTGTTTCAATTTCGCACCATGTTTGTTGTTTCCAACATCTTGTGTATAATATTAACGCCAATTATTTTTCTGCGATCAACACTCTAATTAGAACTTGTACCGCTCGCAAGTTGCTAATTATCCCGCGCACAAATTACAGCGTAATCTCTCTTTCAGAGATACTGAAATAAACGAAGTAACTTTGCAAGCTGCGTGTACAGTTTTCGTATCTGTATTCAGTCTCGCAAAGTATTTCAAAGGCTGCTGATTGCTAATGTCGGAACATCCGAAGCGGCGATCCATGAAACGGCATACCCCGATGTACCACCTTCTTAATGATACACCGGTCCCATTGGATGCGCGTATTTTTCTGGCGGCGCATTGCCAACGATTCATTAATTGCTGACCTTGTTAGCGTAGCATTGTGAAACGATGGTCCCGTGGCGATGCTTGAGCGATGCCCGCGGGAGTAAGCGGGAGTGCGACCGGGAGACAAAGAGGGTGCAGAGACGAGGGAAATGAAGAGAGAGAGAGAGAGAGAGAGAGAGAGAGAAAGAGAGAGAGACATGCCTTGCCTGGCATTGTCATGCATTCAGAACCGCGCCATATAATAATGCTTAGCTCCTTTGTCGCTTATACTTGCCCCTGTTTTCCGCCACGTTCTACTCACGACTGCCGATGAACATTGCCCTGTTCGTCTGTATTTCCGTGGTGGCACCTCGTTTACCTTTTTACTGTTCGCTCGATATCGAGAAGTACAGGTTGACTCAAGCTATATGTAACTATCGTAATCGTTTGCTAATTTGAAATGGTTTTAATTACGAATTAAAACTAGAATCTTTCGCTAATTCAACCTTACAACTATTTTAGCAAGCATTCTATCTTAGACTTCTAACAGTTTCCTATATATAGATATCTCTTCTTTCTTTCTTTCTGTTCATGCAAGCAAGAATAACATTATTCCAGTATCCGGATATTGGACTTGATCACATAAATTTTTGCCGTTCCTTCCTAATGATAACAGGATTACGAAGAAGCAGCTTTTTAATCCTATTTTCTTATCAGTTTCGGGGATCATCCACACGAAATTAATCAATACTACGCGCTCTCGCGACGTCATAAAAACATCCCTTCCGCTATCCAAACAATCGATGGGCTGTTAATCCAATCTATCGCCCTTTACCATGTCATCACCAAGTCTCTTTTCATGAATACAATCATTCCTTCTTTATGATAAAAAATATTCTACTCTAATCGACGACATAAGTGAAAAAAATCTGCCCATTACTAGCTTGCCGCATCACAGTAGCGTAAAATACCTTTTTGCAATTTGTTTCACCGCGCGCCGAAAAAGAGATGAACGCAAAGGTGATGCAGAAGATGGGAAAGGGGACGAGGCAGGTGAAGATAGCTATGAAGGTGAAGAAGGCGGTGGTGGGCCGTGTTCGGATGTTGGAGCGACTGCCGTGCTCTGACGAGGGACAACTGGGCCAATCGATACCGCAGCCGGTGGTGGCTGCCACGATAGAGCGAGCGGGATAGCGAGAGAGAACGGAGGGTGCAAGGTGGCGGTAGGGGGATGCGCGGGTACGACGGCAGGGAAGACGGTAGGTCGATGGGGTTGCGGGAACGGTAGGAGTACGATGGTGCGAGAGCGAGAGAAGAACGAGAGCGAGGGGACAGGGCAGAGGTGGCGGCGGATGGGATGTCGCGGGGGTGGCAGTCGACGTGCCACCCCCGCACCGACCACCGACGCCCCTCCCGTCGCGGATGGCGCCACGATCGCCGGCATCCTCTTCGTGTAGCGTGGCTGCTGTCGGCCTCTCCGAATGTGCGACCGACACTCTGCGCAGAATCGGCTTGCGGAGGAGCGTTGTGCCACAATGTTATCGGGCTTGTCGTTTTACTCCGTGTCCCTATTGTTGTTGATTTCGTTGGGCCGATAAAAAAAGAGGAAGAAAAACGAGTGGGTGTAGTGTGTGAGACACGTCGGTCAATGGTGAGACGCACTCTCGTCGTTTCTTCCGAAGAGAGATTCGCACTGCATCATTGACGTTTCCATCGTGACGAACCGTTGGCGCTACCTTCTGGACCAATTGTCCCTCTGTTATAACCTTGAATCGGGTCGTCTTAGCGAGATTATCGGCAAGTACCGCAGTCATGCGAAAAAACCATCATTCCTCGTGCTTCTAAGATCGCTACGTCGCTCCGTAAGATGGAGAACTCTATGAACCATATACTGTGAGGTTTCCCAAGACTTTCTCGGTATAAAAATCTGTGTAATCTCTCGGTGATCTTAGAAATAAATGATAAACAACGAAATTGCAGAATAACAAATTTTATGCGTTAAATTTTAACTTTCTTAATACAGAATTCTTGTAGCCACGCGCACAGTAGTTAGGGCGCTAAATCATGGCGCGAAATGCGAGAGGTGAACGCCCGAATTAACGTATACAGTGAACTTTTTCTTGACAAGTGCACGCTAGGACGATCGCGTTATTCATCGTGTTCTTTCTCACGAACGCATCGATCTTGTCCCGCGTTCACGTGGATTCCGCCATTTTCGAAGAAACATCATCCTTCCACCAAGGATCGAGCATCGTACGCGTATACACGCGTGCACACACGTCTACGCGAATCTGCGTACGGCCAAACTTGTAGGAACAATACCGTACCGGAAGTAGCGAATGGGTGGCCTGCGCGACTGTTTGAGATGGAAGTGAGTAATAGCAGAGTAAAGTGACCGCTGTATTGGTCGTGATGATCATCGTACGGCCATAAACTGTCGCCCGTGTGATTCAATTGCTACCGCAAGCCGACCCAGCAGCAACGATGCATCACTACTACACGCAAGAAGATATAGATCGTGTTGGTACGTACAGAATAAAGAGGATGCTTGCATAGAACGATGTAATGATCGCGTCAAATTAACTTTGAATAATAGAAGTAAATTTCGATACAGTTAACAACTATGTGCAACTTTCAACACGCGATTTACGAACTTTCGCACACGTTTACTGTAATTATTACTTTTATAATACATCTATCAATTATTAAACACGTCAATTTCAAGAACATTTATATTTAAATTGAGCAATTTTAATAGAAGATTCTTTTATGTATGTATTTGAGTGAGAAACATGACTTGGATCAAAAAGGTAATTTTTCCAAAACTGCACATGGCTGTAAAGTTTATTTGACATGCTCGAATATCGTAATCTGCATTGCAGATCCGATCAATATGTAACGTCGGGGAATTACCAGTCAAAACAAAATTTCATTTTGCTCTTAGGCATACGTGTTATTGCATTATTGTGGTTTACACATGTATCTGTTCAATTATTTTTAATCGTACTTTTATTACGAGATTTATTACATTAATTAACTGAAATAAGAGACATTTTCGTGATTCAAATAAACTCAATTAATTTATAACGTATGCAGTAACGTTTCAATATTGCATAATATATTTGACGAGAAATATATTCGTCGTTTTTTTTTGTTACGGGAAAGCATGCAGACGCTATTTTTAACGTTAACGTGCCTATTTGGCAAATGTATGCAAGTTAGATCCCAGGCGTACCTGGTGCCCCTTGTATTCAGAATTATATTAGGTCCTTCGGGCTTTCCGCGCTGGTCTTACTCGGAATTTAAATTGGACCAGATACGTTACGGACCAAATGAGGGAATGAAATAAAACCTTTAGTGCTTTCAATTCAAAAAAATTCGAAACCACATTTTAAATTAGGCAATTTGATCAAGAAATTGCGGTCAAGCAATAATTATTTATTATTTTATAACCTGTTTTTAGTATATAAACATTAGCATTAAATGTTGTTATATTATATTAATTTTATACTTCAACATGATTTTAAATATAAATAAAAAGAGTCTAGAACACATTCGATAATTTATTATTGATATCTTTCGACGATAATATTTTCTGTAAAATTGGCAAATATTCCAAAGTATCTGATGCAAATTTATCAGGTGATTAAAATAAAATTTACTGCCATTTGATCGAGAGTTGGATCATTAAATAAGTCATTCGTATCCTTTCTCATGCACTTTATATTAGTTCCGCTAACCAGAATGGACCGCAATCGTGCGGACGTAGATGACAAAACTATGGCGATTTCATCGTACTCGCGAACTCCAGAAACAATGCGGGGGCGAAAGTGTAGGGCACATTGTGCATTGTCTGTAGGACCGACCGACACACGTATTCCCGGAGCCCGTGGCGCATTGTACTTTAAGACCGTAGCTCGTAAGCAAATTAGAATGGTGCACGTGGCTCGCATAAGTCGACTTACCGTCTGCTTGCGTGTGTGGGATATGTTGGGGTGAATTTGTACGTCGATGACCCCTTTCTCCGCATACATCGTGCGTATTTTCCGCGCCCGACGGGGGTTTCCTCCTCCTCGTCACCGAAAGGGGCACAAGCGCATCGGCAATTACGCCACTTTATTGCTAGGGTTACGTGTCGCGCGTGGAATTAATGCAATCTCATAGAGGGAGGTGGAATTTGGCTGTGTTTTTCATGGTGTAAACGTTTTCACGGTCGCGAGGCGACTCGAGACGAAATCGTGGCATAGACCACCCGCGTCGACGATCCGCATCTGCAATATGTCGCATCTAATTGAATTCTGGAAAATCGATTGGTCCCGCTTATTGCTTGGTAGAGTGTATCTAAAGGAAACGAAAAATATTGAAAAGAATTATGAAAGAGAGAATTTGAAATTACTGAAATTTTTCAACCGTCTAGATGCGAGTATCTCATGTTTCTTTATTAATTTTTTGGACAAAAATTATAAGAGTATATTTGAAAATATTTAAATTTGTTATAAATTGTATGCAAATTAAGAGTAATAATGATCAAGATATTATATGCCTGAACATTTATCTTCGAATAAAAATAGTATGTTCTAAGAATGAAATAAACGAGTAAGGGCGAAATGTAAATATTCTACTCAAAAGAGTTAAGTTTCTTATCTAAAATGGAATTATATTCGATAAGAGTTGTATAAATACATTGCAAATACGATAATACTTCCCTCTCACGCTCTTTATTTATTCTGTCAAAAAAGATAAAGTGAGTATGGCTATCTTCATATATATTATTCGTGCTCTATCATCCAGTTCGTTAACAATAGTAGTGCGAGAATAAAAGATCTGTACTCTATTATTACTTAAATTGTACGCGAATCTAATATTCTATTTACAACTTATTTAAATAAAAAACTTATTTAAATAATAAAGTTTTTACTTTGTCAAAGTTTTACTTTGAATTTATAAATTTAACACAATAGTTAAAAATCTAATTTATTTATTACATTGATCTATATAATAAATGATGTATTAATTGGTTATTTAACTTTGTATTGTATTAACTTACAATAATATACTACCAAGTATAAAAATTTTAAAGAATTGCTAAAATAGAATAAGACTATATAAAATAAGTCATAAGGGAAAACAAAAAATAGAATAGTCCGAGTGTCGATGAGAGCATTAATGGCTCACGATGCAGCCATCAGTGGACAGGAAGCTTCACATTGATCGTTCTACATTCACTTCGGCAAACAACCATGGCAGTCTGTCGGTGAGCATCGAATAATTCGCTGCCCCTACTGCCTGTCTAAACGACACAACACGGTCGAAAAGTTTCAGACAAGGCAACTCCGACGTTTAGCCCAAAAAGCGATGCTTACGAGCGAACTCAGCCAACGACGAACATGTTCGGAATTCTCTCTTCATAACGTAATATATCGCGACTTTTCGAACGAACAATTCGTAAACATGCGGTAAATAATTCATTCGATCGTTTTCAGCACGAGAAAAAATATCGTACTATAATTGAAAACTCACGGATCTATACGCGATAGTATAATTTTTCTTTTTCTTCAGCTGAATTCAAACGAGAATGAAATTACAGAATAGATGAAACGTTGAAGTACCGATTCTTTATTAACACCAAGCAATTAACGTTTTTAGAGAAAGCCAATGAACGCTTATGTAGGTCGCTGAGATGAGAAGGCAATTGCACGCCCCTTCGCAGCCGTTATTTCATTGGGCGAGGTCGTAAATAAAAACGCGCCAACCCGTTTCTCCCCAACTTGGTTTTCATGTTCTATATATCGCACAGTGCAACTATAACTGCAGCAGTGCTAGTGTTTGGTAGAAACGGGGTCGGGGATGCTAAGTGGAATCTTTCAATTCGCATCCCTCTCTCGAGCTCTTTCGTCTCCATACCGCTATTGCTCGTTGTGCAGCGTTGACAGAATTCATCTTGGCAAACAAAAATCATATTGCATGTATTTGTCGCCTATTATGTGAACTTTATGAATCCACTCTGTAGGACAATCGATGAAACGTCGAATATATCGAAACCTATATATTTCCTGAAAACGGTATTAAGTAGCTACATGATATTTTTAATTTTCAAAAAGTGCTTTATAATTGCGTTGAAAATATTTTCTCTTAAAACAAAGCTTATCGTTCGCATGGTTACAGGATATATTTTTATCATCTTGCGTTTTTTAAATTTAATTTATCTGAATTTATTGTATTTTTTTAATATTAAAAATAACTTTTCATAATATTGAAGTCTTAAATTTTCAAAAAAGGATTAAAACTTTGATCATAAAATCTTCGCTATTAATTCCTATGCTATTATTTCCTGACCACCCTGTATACACGCATGTTCGCGTTACGATCAATACGTGCGTGCGGTTTATGAAGATGATAGGAATTATCCTCTGCATTATATATACTTAGACAACATGTTACTATAATATAGCTACGTTAAGCAGTAACTACATCGCTTGTTTTTTGGGGATATAGAACAAACTAACTTAATTTACCCTGTTATAAAGTAGTTACATCCTGGTATCTCGTCAAACGTTGCATTTATTGGATATTAAATTGTGATCTATTTAATCGAACAAAATTATTTATGCTGTGTTCTATAATTTAATGCTATAATGTGCACATTAGACACAAGAATTTTGTCAGTGGCAAATACAAAAAATAATAGCTTATGAAATTTCTACAATTATTAATGAATTATTAATGAATGATGATGATTATATTATACTTGATAGACTTTTGAATAATTATAAGTTTCATTCTAAACTTTATTCACGTTATATAATATTTTTGTAATAATTATTATTTATTATATCTGCTTAAATTATATCTGCTGTTTGATTTTTTTAAGCAGAGCTTTGCTACGTAATAATTGAACTACGTAACTCATGCTCAATCCGATATGCATCATAT
>Ga0157364_1007945_pt1 | contig 10989 bp, 1 predicted proteins | sample AttsexASBM2_FD_111476 | JGI IMG/M metagenome (GOLD analysis project Ga0157364, IMG submission 111476) | Fungus gardens microbial communities from leaf cutter ant in Ribeirão Preto, State of São Paulo, Brazil - Atta sexdens ASBM2 | ecosystem: Host-associated > Fungi > Mycelium > Unclassified ... | reverse complement strand
TGTGTGTGTGTGTGTGTGTGTGTGTGTGTGTGTGTGTGTGTGTGTCTGGAAAATTGCGATACTTCGGAGAGTGACTTGGGACTTAAAAAGAAGAAAAAAGAAGAAAAAAAGCCATAGATTTTATTAATATAGATTCGGAAATAAGTCATTTCTGAGTTATAATCATTTTTTTAAAAAACTGTAATTTATTTTTTATAATCACAATTTATTTCATAGCATCTTCACATAAATAACTACATTTCAGTCCATTTTAGCGTTATCCAGGATGCACTACGTGAAGTCTGCTTGGCATGCCTCTAATAAAAATTTTAAAATAAAAAAAAATAAAAAGAAATGTCAAGCGGACTTTGCCTCCATATGGTGTAACCTGAATAACGCCAAAATGGTCCCAAATGTAGTTAGTTATATAAAAATGAAATAAATTATTTTGTGGTTATGAAAAATAAATTACAATGTTTTTAACATAAAAGGAGTCACAGATTTTTATCTCGTAAACACGACATTATTGAGAAAAATTATTCAGACAAAAGTTGTAGAGTTCAAAAAGATCTATTTACTGATCTTATCACTTTGACATTGGGTAACATTGCCAAGGTCAGGTCAAGGTCACATCGATTTTTTTAATGGAACATCTCTTTTTGTTCCCAGAATCTAATAGCTGATATCGAGAATTTCTCAAAACGCTATATAAAAAATAGTTTTTTATTAAGTATTTTTTGAGTTATGATGCTTGAAAGATACTTACAGTATGGCGGCTATTAGCATTAGCCAAGGAGTTTGACCGACGACTAAAACAAACCTCTTGAATGTTGTTCAGGATAATGTCCTAGATAGCATTTGTTAAGATCGAAATCATTGGATATATCTCTTATTTTTATTTTTATGTAAAAATAAATTTTTAGTGTAAAAATAAAAAAAAAGAAATACTCTTCAATAGCCTTGATCTTGATAAATGTTATTCAAGACATGATCTTGAACAACATTCAAGAAGTTTTTGCGATCGGACACCTTGAGTAACTCTAAATTAAACCTAATGCCGGTGGTATTGTAACTTTAAAGCATCATAACTCGAAAAGTACTCAATAAAAATAACTTTATTATAGTATTTTGGAAAGCACTCGACATCGGCTATTAGATTCTAGAATCGAAGATAAGATATTCTATTTAAAAAAATCGATGTGACCTTGACCTTGGCGATGCCACCCAAAGTCAAATTAATAAGATCAGTAAATAGACCTTTTTGAACTCTATAACTTTTGAATAATTTTTCTAAATAATGCCGTGTTTCCGAAATAAAAATTTGTAACGCTTTATTTTGAACATCCGATATATGAAAGTGAGCCGAAAAAAAATTTGAAAATCGATCGAAACAATACTTTCCAAAAGTTAGCTATGAACATCAATGATTTGGACAAAATTTCATCAAAATCGATTAATATCTTCAAATTGTCTCTCAACTTTGAAATTAGTAAATTTATGTATTTTTTAGATACATCAAAATTAAAAAAAAATATTTAAATTTCAATACAATTTGATACTACCTGTTCTTTTTTGATTGCTAAATCCGATGTTACACATTTTTTACAAAATGCAGATCTAATATAACAACATAAAATAATAATTCTTACTTTACATCTATCCAGGCTAAAGGAAAATTAAATCAAATAAATTATAAATTAGAGATGCACCGGAGGGTAAAATTATCAAATATCAGAATATCCGAAAATCATCGGATATTCAATATCCGGATATTCAGGAAGGCAATTTTTCGAGTCGGATATCCGATATTTTTCGGATATCCGATCAGAGTCCGGCAATATAAAAAAAAAGGAAGTTGTATTTTTGCAATATATAAGATATTATAGCATTATGAGTATATGTACTTTTATTTACAGAATTTATATATTAAAAAAATCAACAACTTAATAATATAAAATTTCAACTGAATAAATTCCCGAACACTAATGATATCCGATTATCCGATCATATAGTAAAAAAGTGCCGGATAATACTGGATACCGGATACTTTTTGAATATCCAGTATATCCCTACAAATATAAAATTAGTCAGATCTGATTAAGCCTAATCAAATCAGAGTAAAGTAGTAGAATACATAAAATAATATTTCAAATTTAAAATAACTCAACATTGGCAACAGGAAAATTTGAGGACAAATTATAATTACATTTATTAACATTTGTTTGTATATGATGATTTAATTCTTGCATTATATACAACTATATGTAATATTACATGTAGTACATAATGCAAGAATTAAATCACTATTTAATAAACGTAAAATTGTATATACAAACTAATGTTAATAACAAATGTTAATAAATGTAATCGTAATCTGAAATATTATTTTATGTATTATAGTATTTTATTCTGGTTCGATTAGACTTAACCAAGTCTGATTTATTTATTATTTGATTTAATTTTTTTTCCCTTAGTTGGATGTAGGAAATATGAGGTAAGAATTATTATTTTATATCATATATTTTATATCATATTCAATCCGTATTTTGAAATGTGTACTTTTAACTTCCGATTCGTGTTCAGCGAATCAAAAAAGAACAGGTAGTATACTAAATTGTATTAAAATTGTATTAAATACAATTTTTTTTTTAAATTTGACGTATTCAAGAAATGTATTTTACTAATTTCTAAGTCGAGGGGCAACCTAAAGATATTAATTGATTTCAATAAAATTTTACCCAAATTATAGTTAACCTAATCGATTTAAAAAAAAATTTTTCGACCCACTCTAATATATCTGGAGACATTGGTAGTGTCTCGGCGCTAAGCTACGGCGCGAGACACGGACGTTCTTAGTATATACAGGAAAGCCCTCTATTATTTGATAGGCGCCTAATATGAGATAATGGTTTTTCTGGTGATCTAATAAACGCTATCTATTGGTTCCATTATTTATTGCTTTAGGATTGAAAACTATTTATTTAGTGGAAAATTCATGATTAGATCATGCCTGTAGTCATTATAAAAAAAGATTTTAGAATTTGAATACCTTTAAGTTTCATTAAGATGGGACTTTAAACTTTGTTTAGTATTTAATAAGTAAATATTTGGCAATAAATTCTTCATGTGGTGATAGAGTAAAACCGTATTAATAAAAAAATACAGGAAAATGTTGAATTAATTACAGAAGTTAGATATGATGATCATAAAACCGTAAGGCATGGAAATCGTAAAATGAGATACCCAGTATATTTCTAATATGAAATGATCTATACTCTTGTCATTGTGAAAATCGTTGCTAAAGTATAAATGTTATATATAATAATAAAAACCAAAACATCGAGTGCTTCTGTAATGCTTGGTTCCAACTACTTGAAATTCTGAGTATAATTCAGCTCATTTTTCGCTCACGTTATATTTGTTTGTATTTTAGAAATATCAAATAAAATTTTTTAATTGCAATACTGATATACTTTTATTATCAATTTTTGGGAGCATCTCATATTAGAAGCACAATTTTTTGATTTTGAGATTTGCTCACTTTTATATTTCTTTAATTTCAAAAAAATAGAATTTGAATTAAATTTTACATAATATTATCTTAAAGCTTATTAAATTCTCTACAAAATGACCTATTATTATTTTAAATTCTGTCCAGATTCTATTTAGATTCTATTTATCCAATATGAATTCAGTATCTCATAATAGAGGTCTTTCCTCTCTCTCTCTCTCTCTCTCTCTCTCTCTCTCTCTCTATATATATATATATATATATATATATATATATATATATATATATATACGTGTACGTATATTTATATATACGTATATTTATAATTTTTGTTGCGTATACAATTTATAATCCGTTACAAGTTGAAATTTTCCATACGTTTCGACTCGCGCGTTTAGGATCCTTTTCATTAGTAAAAGCCTTTAACATATAGTGAGATTTTTCTAGATTACGTGGAAACGATGTCGGTCATTCGATAGAGATAATCATATGCAGACAACCAGGATCATTTTTTCCTCAATTATAATCGCATCCATCAGATTTTTTTTATCAGATGTTTATTAAATTACCTGATTTACAGTATGTGTAGTATGAACAATTAAAAATATGATTATACAAAGCGATTATACATATACAGATATAATAATTAAAACTTACATAAAAATCTCAGATGGAAATCATCTAACGATGTTATAAGTACGAAAGTCATGGTTAAAATGCGAAAATATATCTAAACAGTAACATATTGACTCATTGGTAGGTTTTGTTTAAGAGGGGAAACATCACGTTTTTGATATTAAAGAAGCATATAGAGAATCTAAAAAATTTTATCATTTTTTTACATTCAGTCCATTTTTTGTTTATATATAAAAATCATTTCCAAATCACATAAACTGGAATACGACGCAGCATTCTGTAATCAGAGCACAGACTGGAATTCTCATGAAATTTCATTGGGAAAATATACAAATTCTAGACAAAGAAAGCATTTTAAATAAATGACTATTATCGGAAATAATTTTTATATACATAAACAAAAATTAACTGAATGTAAAAAAAGAATTTTTAGATCCTTTATGCTTGTTTAATATCAAAGACATGACAGTTCTCCCTTTTAAACAAAACTTAGCAATGAGTCAATATATAATTGTTTAGATATATACTCGCATTTTAATCATGACTTTCATACTAATAACATCGCTAGATACTTCCATCTGAGACTTTCATATAAGTTTATTATATCAGTATAATCACTTTGTACAATCGTATTTTTCATTGTTTATATTATAGTAAATCAGGTAATTTAATGGATATTCGCTGGATTTAATGAAATATCTGATGGATGTGATTGTAATTGACGGAAAAGCAATTCTTGTTGTTTGCAATGATTGTTTCTACCGAATAACTGACACGTTTCCACGTAATGTAGAAAAATCTTATTATATGTTAAAGGTTTTTACTATTGAAGAGGATCCTAAACGCGGATCGAAACATACGCAAATTTTCAACTTGTAACGGATTTCATATATATGTATACAGATATGTATATATGTATACATGTATGTTTAGAATTCGCAGACACGGATTGCATCGTGTGATTGTATGCCAAAAGGAAGCAACTTTTTCCTTCGGCAAAATTGCGTTCAAACAGTACTTTTTAAATGAGAGCAATTTTAAGTTATCGAATGAGAGCTCCATGTTACATAAATCAGGGGCGGCACACATATATGGCGTATGAGCGTGTATATCATTATTTTACTATTTTGATTTTATAAAAACTATGTATGATATGTAAATATCATAATTATTCACGAGTTGTCTAATCAACTTATTTTATTTTCAGTCGTTTCTTCAACGATATCAATTAGAAAACATTCTCTTCTTAAATAAATTATAAAATTTCAAAATAGTGATATTTAGATATCATGCTCAGTTTTTATAAAATCTTTAGCGAAATAATAACGTGTATACACCGAGCCGCCTGTATACGCGTTGCCCCTGATCGATATATAACGTGGAACGTTTATTCAATAACTTAAAATCGCTCTCATTTAATAAGTACTGTTTGAACGCAATTTTGCCAGAAGAAAAAGTTGCTTCTTTTGACACATATAATTACGGTATGCAATCCGTATCCGCTAATTCTGAAACACCCTGTATACAGGAGCATAACTCTGTCCACTTAGAATATTTCCTATTTTTAAACATATGAAATAATATATTTATTTGTATAATTTATTTGTATAATATATGTATTTGGAATTGTATAGCATTAAGAGGGATATAATATATTACTAATAGTTTTTCTATGGGTGGAGGCGCTTTGGAGATTTCAAAATCATTTCCACTTTTTTAAATGGAATTGTATGATTTTTTTTACACAATATGATTCCTCTAATTATTCTGCATATAAAAACATTATATTAACTTTCACTTAAGGTAGTGATATAAAAAACCAATTACGAGATATTTTGTATTCTGGAATATATTGACATAAATTATTAAATAACTATTAATTAATTTATAAATTATAATTTATAAATATCGTATTTATTTATTTAATCATACTTTATAAACAGAATAACGAGATGAATCAATTGGTGAAAAGGAAACACATTTTCTTATTTATTTTTTAAATATACAGTTATACAATATTTTTTTGCATATACAGGGTATTCTAAAAGTAACAATAAATCTTTCGCACAGGGATAGAATGGATTAAAGAATAAGAGAGAGAGAGAATGAGAAGAAAAGTCTTCTATTTTGCGATAGTAAAGGATTTGCAAAATGGTAAAAGATTTTTCGACTCAGTTTAGTCCGCTCTACTTGCCCATGAAATATTTGGCAATTATTTTGGCAATTATACTCTGTATGTAGAAATTATACTTGTATAAATTTTACATTTCACAGATCATATTTAAAAAGACTCATTATTTATCGCAAAGCAGTTTAATTATATTTATTTTAAAAATATATGAAAATATAATAAATGACATCTTTACTTTGTAAATGAATTTTTTAATTCAAACGTATTCGTTATTCTTTATAAAATTCACACAAACATTTCTAATAATAAATAACAGATTTTATTGTCAACATATGTATATAAAGAATGCAAAACGTTTTATTATTTTATAGTTATAAATTAGTGATTATTAATATTTCAATTACTTCACATATATTAATAATACATATATTAATAATATATTTTTACAAAATTCTTCAAAAAACATCATCGATATGTGATACTTAGATTTTAATAGATATCTCTATAGCCCAGTTTTTCATTATCTGATTAATTTGTGATTAAGTTTAACCCGATGTTACCCGATGTTTCACCCATTGAGCTTCATCTATGCCATTATTACAGATAGAGCCTATTGTGTAAAATATCGAGTTAATTCTAACCTGATGTTGTGGTTAGGATTAACCACAAGTTAACCAGATAATGAAAAATCGGGCATATCATTTATATGTTATAAAGTAAAAAAATGTTAACTTCGAAAATTTTTACATATGTATCTATATGTATATTTATTTATTTATTTCACATGGAAAATTTCTCCTGTTATTATGTAAACCGAGAGGCATAGAGCAAAAGAATCGCTGGAGCATGAATGCATATACATGTATAAATATACATGTATAAATATATATATAAATATATAATAAGCTCGAGGGTTAAGTGGCGGACATAACGGTACTAATATACATTTAATGTCTTAACTTTGAATGCGGCTCGCGGCCCGCCACGAGATAACATTTTAAATATTTTTGCATTTTTGCAACCGACCGGCTCTCGCGCCGACACGTCCGCGTTGCGAGAAAAGAATGAACGCGCTGAACGAAACGAAGGAAAAAAAAGAAAGTTTTTAACGCAACGATCGCGAGCTCAACTATATTCCTCTAGACGATTTCTTCTCAAGACGCAACAGCTAAGGTACTTTTTCCAAGGGATTTCCCTCTGCCTTCCCTTTATTTCTCTTTCTTTAGTAGAAAGGCTGCATCAAGAATCTACGATCTTACTGTCGACCGGGGAATACCAGAAGTTTTTCCATTCACCACAACGACAAAAGAAACGAAGTGGCGCAAGAAATGCCCTTATTTGGCTCTAAAATGATGAACGAATTTTAATGGATTCCATAAGAACTTGTCGGAAGTCGACAATCACAATTTCCGAACATTTATTAAAGAACATAAATGTTGCTTTATGTAAATTTCGGTGAAATGGCATTTAACAATAAAAAAAGATAAATAAAAATATATTCTAAAAGAGATATTTTAAAATGAAAATATCCTTCTCTTCCATCCTGTCAAATAAACTTTTGTTTCTTATAAATCCCGATCCTATATTCATAAATATTTCTATTCCTAAACAAAGAAGATTCGTAATCAATGTAGAGATTAAATTTCTCTCTTTCTTTCCCTCTTGAAAATATTGACTAAATCATATTTCGATTCGAGAGAGACTTTTCCCGAAACGAAATGTGACGTAGAGAGAAATCTATTACGTAACAGAAAAGTATATATACGAGCGATCAACTTGTCTTGTTACTAGCATCATCTTTCATTTTGAGCGAAAGGAATCTCGATTGAATAAACAAGCAGTTTAAACAACATTATTGTACGAAATAAATAATTACAAAGATAATATATACTGTCATCTTCTAAGTACGCATTTAAAAAATTATAAAATATCATTTAAATAAATTGTCCTTAAATAAAATGACATCGAAAAAAATCATCAAAATTGCCATCGTAATTGCTGGAAGAGAGTGTTTATAAAAATGTCACGGATCGAAAGTACTTGTAGATATTTTGTTTTCTTTCACTTATTCTCTACCTTATCGTCGAAGATTGCAATTTATCATTCACAATCGTTGCGAAGTAGACTTTTATTACTAAATCGGAAATCTTTCAAGTTGTCACTTTGTAGTTCGCTTCATTCAGTCAACAGTTTCACGTTCAGCTCGATAAATGTCAGATCTTAATATAACGCAAAGACAACAATCCATCATAAAATTCCCACGTTCCTGTATTAAAGAATACAATGAGTCACAGAATTGCAAATTTCGGTTACACTGATTAAACGGACTAAAGGATCAGATATTGTTTGAAATTTTTAATAGTTTTTTATAAATTGAATAAATGTAAAAGTGAAGTTTCGAGGATATTTATACAACGTATAAAGAAATTTTTTTTATTGATAAAGTTGTTCTGAATACTTCTGAGTATGTATTTTAGATCTATGTGATATAAACATAAAAAGAATATTAATGGCTAAAAGACGCAAAAGTAATGTATTCCCTAAATAAGTGGTCTTTTGCGATAAATTTCGCGCTGTAACGCGCACTATCACGCTATTCCGCACAGTCTCATTGCTCCATTCAGGGCCGCCTGTTAAACTGACATTATTGCGCGTAACGCGAATGCACGGCGTATTCGAATTTGTTCGGTGTGCAAGCCGTCGACAGGTTCGTTCGTATGCATAGCCCGGCATGTTGATTGGCTGGCACGCAAAGTCGTGCTCTCACGCCGGCAAAGTCCGCCGTTCGTGGCTGCTCTGTGTCCCGCGCAGCAGTGGGCGGATATTGCATATACGCGTTGTATTAATATGTATTTAAATTAGTGCCTCAAAGCGATACGAAATTACGGCGCTTGCTACCATAGACGACCACCAACGAATTACATACGCATTGCTTAGGCCAATCCTGAATGACACTATGTCCCCGCAATATCAAGTCTCGAACTTGAATAAGGGACTTTTGCATATCTAGGATGATCATAAACTTACTGTGAAAATATAAAATATTCTTCAATTCTGTTTGTTTTCTATCCATTGAAAGCAAGAAGTATAAGAAAAATAAATTAAACGTAATATCGAATAAAAATGTAATGAGAGATACGCTGAATATTTTATCAAAGAAAAAGTTTTCAATCAGAAAATATATGTAGAGAAAGTTCAAACAAAGCAGATATGTTAAGATTTGGGAAAAAAAATGACACACAATTAAAATTAAGATCAAAAACCTTTTTTATTCTCATAATTCCATTAATGGAATCAACTTTGAAATTAAATTAAAATAAAAACTTGAACATTTAAATATCTTTTCAGTCAAAGCATAAAAAAAGAGAAACTATCCACTTTGTCTGACCCCTCTCCCCCTCCAAAATGGATGGGTCATTCGAGATCAATGAGGACGGAATTAAATAATCAAAATCAATGTCGGCAGTCATCACAAAAGTAACTGCCAAATCTTCTATGTGCAGCCTTCATGAGCCCATTGATGTACTGACTGCATTGGATTCAGTCTTTGGACAGTAAGTCGGTATATTCTTCAGAACACATATCATACTGCGTTGTGGAAAAAAAAATAAAAGTGAAATGTAAACAATTATGTGCCTTTCGTTCGAAAGATCGTCTGTCTTTCCATCTTCCCGGTATTTTCAATGCAATCGCATATTGGGTATTCTTTGCCCAAAGAACCTACTTGATGTGAATTTGGAAAGATTAGAATAAGAAACAAGTAAAAAAATTTTAACCTTGAATACACATTTAAAGACAGAGAATTAATATAAAGAATAATTTACACTGATTAAGAAACAATTATTGCTAATAATTAAGCTATATACTTTAGCGAAAATCGCAAGAAAACACATAATTTCTTTTATTTCTCTATCAAACAAACGAGCGCAATCATATGTTGTTTCGCACTTTCATGGTGTCGCCGGTCATTACTTCAATAATTAGAAACTCATAGCATTATCTCAGATGGATAAGCGAAAATAAAAATATTTATCTTTGTTCAGAACATTCGCTTTGCGGACTTCCCCTATATATATAAAGCGTATCGGATATGTGATAATTGCAGATATAAACGCAAGTCATATATATTTATTTATAAAAAAATGTTACGAATGTTTATAAAATCTGGGAATAAGAGTAAACGAATTCGATTTTATTCTTACTATTTCTGTACCATATTTTATTAATTTTACTTTTTGTAATTAATAGTATAGAAGTACGTATTAGAGATAAAAAATATTTATACATAGTATATTTTCATAGTTTAATTTAGAAAATATAATAGTTTACATCGCGATTGCAAATGTCACTATGAACAAAAATAAATAATAGCAGACATATTATGTAATTCGTTTTCAGAGATGAATCGATATGAAAACAAATAAAAATAAGCTTCACATCTGCAATTATGGTTCGTAATTGTCAATCTCGTATGAATCTTGTATCAAAAACTGTATTAAATATGAAATTATATTTTATAATATAGATGTCCGCTTTTAAATTACAAATCAACAGAATTAATCGTTTTTTTCAAGCAGACCAAATATTCTTTCGTAAAATATGAGTCATTATAAAACACACACACACACACACACACACACACACACACACACACACACACACACACACACACACACACACACACACACACACACACACACACACACACACACACACACACATACACACACAC
>Ga0157364_1007944_pt1 | contig 10989 bp, 7 predicted proteins | sample AttsexASBM2_FD_111476 | JGI IMG/M metagenome (GOLD analysis project Ga0157364, IMG submission 111476) | Fungus gardens microbial communities from leaf cutter ant in Ribeirão Preto, State of São Paulo, Brazil - Atta sexdens ASBM2 | ecosystem: Host-associated > Fungi > Mycelium > Unclassified ... | reverse complement strand
GAAAATATATTTCTTTCCACGATTTCAACAAAATGCATAAAAGGCGAGCGAAAACTTTTCTCAGAGGAACTTTATCGAAAATGACTTTGCCAAGTTTCGAAGTGACGGCAACATTCGTTGGGTCGCGGCCAAGAAAAAGGGAATGGCGTGGGTGAGTCGTGCGAGCAAAGCGAGCTGACCCGAACTCGTCGCATACGACTCGACCTCGCTGGTTTCTCTGAAAATAACTATGCTCATTTGACGTCACCGACCAATTCAAATCGACCGCTCTTTTCCCTTCCTGTCGCTCCACAATTTCATATGGCGTTCAAAGAAATACATTGTAATAATTAAATTAAAATCTTTTTTATACAAATTTAGCAGAACAAGATAAATGAAGTAAAAAAATCATTAGTATTAATTTTGACAATCAAGCTTTTTTTTATATTAGTAATCTTAATGTATAGCAAAATGCGAATATTTATATTAATCTTGAATTTTATCATTTTTAATAAAATACCAAATACTTCAAATAATTTGTTCAATTTACGTAAGAATCTTATAGTGCAATCTGAGGAATGTTTCTGCTGCAAATTTAACAAGTGTCCACAGCACTCGGTCTGCTAACTAATGATTCAAGCATGAGTGCACGGTAAGTCGTGGAAGTAACGGGAAGCGTATATTCGCGCTGTCGTCGTAACGAGTTGTGAAAAGATTGCATTCACGGTGATGGTACGAGCGCGAAAAGTGGAGGAGGATCGAATGACTCGAGGCAATCGTCCGATTTAACCTCTAACGAAAGGTTAACGCAATTTCCCTATGAAAATCGGGCCATGAAGATGCATCGAGGCTTCAGACGAGTCGATCCACCAACAAGAGGAGAACGGATCGAGATCGAGGGACGCAACGAAGCAGGGTCAAACGAATAGTGCAATTTCAACGTAATGTTCTTACACGACCGCGATCGCGATCGATAGCGATTTGCTGAGAGAAAGATGGCACAAGATACGTGACTGTGATCTTGGGCGCACGCGAAACGAGAAAAGAGAAAGAAAGGAAGGACGAGCGAAAGATGAACGAAGGAAGTGGACTTGATGGAGAACAAGGAGGGAGGGGCCCGAGAATGCGTGAAGATCGAATCTCGGAAGATCGTTTCCGATCTGCGAAGACCGGATGCATCGCTCACCAGTCGCGTAACTCGTTCGACCGAGCAGAAATGGCTCGCAGGGCGCTAATGGCTTGAGAGAAATAAATAGCACTCGTTATCGGTGCAACTTGCAAAAAGTGGAGTCGACGATGGAGACATACAGAATCGCTATAAACGTGTTTACTATTGTATATATATATATATTCGCTTCAAAGCTTCGAGAGATTCAAAGTGGTATGTTCACCAATGTATAATCCACAAATAGTAAAAGGAAGAGAAAAAAGAGAATTTTTCTTATTACTTTATACACCGCCGGTACATGGTAACAACGTAAGATTCTACAAAGGTTCCGTTCAAATGGACCAATAAATAATTGCCCCGATGTCGTTGGATTTCCGAGCGGTTAATTAACGAGGCGGTTAACGATGTACAGCGTGAATGCTAAAACGCGCCTTCATTACCGCATAGCGTATCTTTTAAAGTCGGTATTCTGATATCTAAGGATCAAGTATGGTACATAAGTATACAATAAGTGTACAAATGCACAAGTTGAATTAGAAAGTTAAAATTGTGTAAATCGTTTCGTATTGAGAAAAAAACAGAGAGAGAGAGAGAGAGAGAGAGAGAAAGAGAGAAATTTTTATATTTTTCATTTCATAAAATTATTCTTTTATACATGTATATGTTTAAATGTGTACAAATTAAAGAAAAAAATAATTTCATAAAATATAAAATATAAATAATTATTTTATATACCTACATAAAGTTTTTATATCTTATATTTTATAATTTATAAGATTATATGTAGTAGTTTGAAATAAAATTCATATAAGTTTATATATTTATGTATCAAAAAATTTCTAAATCGATTCAACAAGGTCTATTAAAATATATTATCTATATATTTATACGACAAACGGCGTTGTAATGAAACATTATGTGGTTAATGTGTGGAAACGATCAATTATTAGAGACATGGATGTACTATCACTTCACAGATACTTAGCGCACCTTGTCGTAATTAATTGTACGAGTCCCAGAGAGTCAACTTTACAAGCAACCACGTCGTCGTTGTGAAATTTTATTTCTATCCCACTATAGAAATAGTTAAGAAGATAAAAATACAGATGTTAATTAATATACGATAGGTTATTTAATTATCCAATCACATATATCATGATGCTTCATAATCAGTGGACACTGTTAAGGATTTGATGTTAAATTGAAATCTTTAATTGTACATATGACAAAATAAATGAGTATAATTGTACTCTGCACACTTTATTACAATAAATAATTAGACAAATACTATCGACATGCATCATGGAAAAATATTTAACATCAAACGAATATTTGTGACACATCCTGACAAGAGTTCGATAACGTATTGCAAATAATTGATATAGTTACATACTAATTAAACTCATTAACTAACAAACCTCGACAAGGTACATGTTCAAAGTTTCACAAATCTATCTATCTATTACCTATCGTCGAGCTCGCGCGCAGTGATTAATGAACAAATAGTAGAAGAATTATAGCGGTCGTCATTCAGTAAGGACAATAATTAAAAATATTTGATAAACCCCGCGCGAGACAAATCGGAACACTTGATTTATGCACCGCGTTGGCTATTAATATGTACAGAATGTTCGTCGGAGAGCGTACGCTGAGACAGCGTGTACCGCAACGCCTGACTATTTACCACCGAACATTCCAATTAATTAGACAACTATCAGAAGCTAAACGTTACCGGTACATTACAACTAGACTGCGCGATCATACGGGTGCGCCAGTCCGCGAGATTAACGTTGCATGCAAATCACAGTCGAAGCGATTCGCACACGACGGCTATTCGGTGAGCAGCGCTGCGTTCTGCTGCATTGTATCGCGGCAGCAGCTAATTGCCGTTCGCCCGAAAACACGCATAAATCGTCATTGGGTTACTGCAGCACTGGCAGCACTAATTACAATAGCAATTTCCTTATCGATCTCTTATGATCTCTGCGGACGGGCGCGTAAACGGCAAGCATAAGAGCGAGCGATTAATGCGAGCGCCGATGTAAATTTCTTCTCGTGAAACTCGAGCGCGGGCCGTTCACGGCGAGATTAATTGCCACGATCTGTACGATTGCCGGCGTACATGAAATCGGTATATCGTGCGAATCTCAGATTCTCTCTCTCTCTCTCTCTCTCTCTCTCTCTCTCTCTCTTTTTCAATGCATCTTCCTCTACGTGTATATTAGCGCGGCGAACACGTGGGCGTGCACGCGAATCTAACTTTTATTCCTACCGCAGTGCGAGAAACATTTACGCACATAGGAGGAGACAATGCAAACATTCGTTTATCTTCGACATGCGTTGATTTACCAGGCGTGCGATAAATCGCCTCTCCATAACTCATTCGACGGTATTTCGCGTCTGGCAGCAGCGCGCAATCAACGTTACGTAATCGACAACAATATTCTGTGACGAAGAAGTACGTTAAATAATTGGACATCATTCTAAACCTTTACATGAGAAAAAATTGTTTTACCAATTTTTACGTAATATTACCTGCTATAAGAAACGTTTCTTTCTCGAATAATATTTATCCTCTCTCTTGTAATCGATAGTGATTTGGAAAGGAGATATGCGGATATACCTTTAAAAATGATAAATAGCGTTTTATTACATTGATAACTACAAAAGTAAGTTCAACAACGGTCTGTGTTGCAGTAGCACAACCGGTACGACTACTTGGTAAATACTTTTCGCACTCCGAACTGATACAGATTTCCTTTTAACAGACATTACTACCTACCCACAAACGTCGCATTATTCTACTTGTGAGCATTTCGAACTGATATCCAATGAAAAATATAATAAAATACATGGGCAATAAGAACATTAATGTCTTTTACTTGTCTGACTCCCGTTGGGATAATATATGTTATACTTTTATGTCGTATAATGTAAAACTAAATCTTATATTTTTTCTTGTTATCGTTCCTTTATATAATTTGACTTCCTACATTTGAAATAATGAATTGTGATGTATAGAGAATGAGGTCAGTCACTTGACTTTTTTTAATGAAGAGATAAATTACGGTTATTCCCAACCAGAAAATAAGGAAATGCTCATTTTCAGTCTTACATAGATTTTGAATAGATTTTCAATATTGTCACAAGATTGTTGTCAAGACATCTACGATAAGTATTTATGGATTTGCTGATGATGATTTAAAGAAAATCGAAATGTTCAAATAAGATGGTACAGATAATTATTGTACATTTATATTTTATGTCAACATTATTGGTTAATTATATTGAAATTTGCGCGCCAATTTCCGCGCTATGTTAATGCCCTTATTAGTGTTTCAACAAGATTTCTTGTCTTAAAGAGTATTTCTTGTCTTGTCTTGATTTTCAAGGTAAAAAAATTTCATTTTCTTGTCTTGATCATTTCTTGATATTGTATTTTTGTCTTAAATTGAATGATTAAAATATCTAGTAATTATAATAATAAGAATTGTAACTAATAATCTTAGGAATCTGAAATAATCTGAAATAGTTACATTTGGTAGTAATCTCATGATATTAAAAATGATAATTTGAAAAATGATAAAGATTAAAAATATTTTTAATCTTTATTAATAAATAGTATATTACGATAATAGTAAATTACGAGTAAATTACGATGCGACACCTTGAATTTCTTGAAATTTCTTGATTTTTTAAGCAGAGCCTTTGTCAAAAGCAGAGGCTTTTTGACTACGTCACGTCGAGTTAAGAGATAATAAGAAAAATTGAATGCGCGTCATCTCGTAATTTACTATGTTTAAATTCATGGTTTAAAAGTGTGCCTATAATGTCTATTATGCACAAATCTATTAATAAAGATTAAAAATATTTTTCAAATTATCATTTTTAATATCATGAGGTTACTACCAAACTATTTCAGATTAGATAGATTCCTAAGATTATTAGATATAATTCTTATTATTATAATTACTACATATTTTAATCATTCCTAATTTAACTGATATTATTAGTAGAAGTACACAAATGTTTATATATAATATACTTTTGCAAGTAATCTCGCAATATTAATTTTATATATATTCCTTTACATAAATGTAAAGAATAATATGCAACAAAGATATATCGGTGAATATAATTTAATTTGATTAAATCAGGGACTTCACTTTTTCAATAATCGATTTACACTCTGCTCATATGCTATTTTGCTATTTAGTGAAAATATACATTTTCATGAATATACATTTCTATATTATATAATCTGTTATAAGTACCAATAAATACAATTACAATACAAAAAATGTTGAAATCTACTAACTTATTCAAAACTTTTCAAATTAGAAATAAAATAATAAAATATTAAAAATAAAAACTGTCACGGAAATTTCAAGAAATTTCTTAGTGTCAAGAAATCTTGATAACAATTTCTTGTTTTGGTTTTGTCTTGATTCAAAACAAGATTTCTTGAATTTCTTGATCTTGATGAAACACTAGTCCTTATTGCTCATATATTTTATTATATTTTTTAATTTTGACAGCCCAATTAACATTTAAAATTTAATATTTCCAAGCGAAAAGGCGTATTGAACCGAAAGTGTCAGAAACACGAGAAAAATTGTCTTGCAGAGGCTCCCATTTGGCACGCGCGTTCTTTTCGTTCGGACACCGAAGAATGCAGTTGCACCGGTCTACCGCTACCGGCAGTCGCTGCCTCTGAATTCATGATATATGCGTGCCAATACGATTAGTTACGGGAATGTTGCGAGTAATTGCTACATTGAGAGCACCATTGAGATGCGATCATCGGATTCCATAAAACCTCGCTTGAAATTAAGATTACGCTTCCGCCACATCTATCACTGGTATAACATCCAGCGCGACGATAGATTCTATCGGTGACGCTTAAGAAGTCATTACTAATTAGCAATCTTTGATACAATAAAAGAAAGACAGGATAGATATAATGTATCAGATAGAAATAAACTTGCATCATTAATTCGGTTGTAAATTTCATCCTTCAAAGCTATACTGTCGTAGGAGTCTATGCTTTTACGTTCTGCATTATAAGGCGCAATTACATCGACATAAATCGTATTATTACGACTTATCACTTACTAATTGTCGGACAGGGAAAGATTTGAAGGTAATATTTGCACAAGGATATTTCAAAACGATGGCGCGTTCTTTATCGTGAAAATTCGTGAAGCGCAATCGTATTTCGAGGATACGCCGCGCCATTTACACGGACGGCAACATTGAGCCCCAACAGCCAGACGTACATATGACACAGGCCACAAACATGACTCTGTGTAGCCTGTCCGCTGGCGTATTAAATGCAAACATAACCGTACGATATTACGGCCATTTCGCGCGAACGAGCGCGAACATAAACGGAAACTGCAACTTCCCGAGTAAATGCACCTGTGGTAAGCGACGTGAAGACCACGAGCTTCTTGTCGACCCTGCCATCTTAGCCCTCGCCCATTACTCCGCCGGATCTCCCTTCGACGTAAGGGCACGCGCGTGGGCAGGCGTGAAATATTACCACACGGCCAACATTTTATGGACGGAAACGACACGCGCGCGCGTGCGCGCACGAGGTGTGGTGCGAGGTCGAGGTCCCCCCGACAAACCGAGATTAAAAGTATAATACGAGCACAGAGCTTATATAAATGATAATTAATTCACGGCACTGCATTGCACGCACGATATTAGTTCTCCTTAATTAGCTCCGTATCTTTTTTGGATATACACTTCCTCCCCGAAAAACAACGCTTTCCAAGAATAACACTACTACAATAAAAAAAATGCGACTAATTGCCAGCTAATTTTGTTTTTTCGAATTTAAATGCAGTTTTCGAACTAATTTCTTTTCTTTTTCCGTACATGACATAATATAATATGCATTTATAGATAATATGTTTATGTTAAAAAAATTTTCTAACGAGATATTTATCTCATTTCGATAAATTATATATCTATATTTTTACAGAATTAATCTGTAGAGCACAAAAAAGATTACAGATAAGGTTAAAAAATACAATTTATCGCACGTTGCTCGATGGCCATCTTTTTAATTGCACAGAAAGTCGATCTTGATTATACCCAGCGAAAAAAAATGTCGCTTGAAGATCAACGCCTTCTTTCCCTTTTCTCTTTTTTTCTCTGCTTTGTATTCACCCCATCCCTACATTTATCGTTCATGAGAGCCACTTTTATCACACGTCATACACACACGCGTGTTCATATGAGTACGTACTAAATTATGGACTTTCTTCCTGCGCGAGGACAACCGAAGATGGATCGCAGATCGATCACGCGAAACCCGCTCCACTCTCGGCGCACGTTTAGCTTCCTCTCTGCCGCCTTCTTTTTCTTTTTTTCATTTATTCTTGTCTCTCACGAGGAAGATACACGTCCCGGGCGGCCGGGCCCCATGAACAACGGCAACGCGCGGATGTAAACGAGGAGGATTCATCTCTCCCGGTCGCGGGAACGGATTCGAGCGATTCCTTTTCGCTAATGAAGGAATCGTCGGTTCGACTTTGTAATTAACCCGCCACAGATACGACGACCACGTCAATGAAACTCTCGTTACAGATATACGCGACTCTGTCTTCGTCTCGTGCAAACACGCGCACTGCTCTCCCCTTTAACTATCACCCTCTCTTTCTCTCTTTCTTTCTCTTATTATGTCTCATCTCTCCCCCCTCCCCTCTCTTTCTCTCTTTCTGTTCCTCTCGTTCCCTCGCAGAGTTCGAGATCGCGGTTGCTCCTCAGCACGGCCACGTCGCAGAAAGTAATTACAATAATGAATGTTTATTTTCGCAATCAGCTCGAGCGCGGTAGGTAGACGTACACCATTCCGTAAGGTAACTTCTCGGGTCTCTTTCTCAACCCCTGCGGCAAGGTGGTCCCTTACTCTTACATCGACGTACTTCGCCGATTGGTATACACGATTCTCTTCTTGTTGCTGATTTCCTTTTTGCTCGCCGACCGACGTTGACGGACGAACAGAACTGTACGATGGTGGGAGAGGAACCATAGAATGTCTACTTCGAAACCATAAAATGTTTTACTTCGATAACGATAATTCGTTGAATTTCATACAATAAATGAATTAACTATACGCGACAGGATCGCGAAAGCGGATTATAACTTTAAAAACAAACCATTACAGCTTGTACCTATACGCTTGTTTTTACCCGAACAGATATTGAGAACGTTAATCATCATGACATTGTACAACTTTTAAACGCAAAATGAACCAGAATCAATTTCTGAATGAAGCCACGAAATCGGCGCAATAAATGAACATTTACTCTTTTTTCACCAACGACCAACGATACATGGGATTATTTATCCGCGCTCTTAGTCCCCGTTTACCATGCAGCGCGACTTCTGGCCATTTATCCCCGCCGATCGCCGATGTATGTAAATTCACGGAGTCGTTAATTGCGGCAAACTTCTTTTGGACCTTCCAGGCCAGAAAAACCATCGCCATCGCTCCAGGCCGACCACTTATGCCCTCATGTACCGATCTTGTGCGCGAGCAACTCACACGTGTGCGTTTGAACGGTCATATTAATGACGATCAACTAAATATGTAAGGAAAAACGATCAAACCAATAACAATTGATTTCTCTTTAATATATTATATTTTTTCCACAATTCAAATTTCAAAATTCATATGAATTTTTTTTTATACCCCCCCCCTGATTTAAGATTGATTTCATGAATTGCATTTCTTTACGATATGCCATTGTAATCACAGACTTTTTATATCTAGATTACTAGTTCTCATGTGATAGGAAGAAATGAATTTGAATTTGATTTCGAACTGTACTGTTTTAGTTCACATATGCAATGCATGCTGTTTGTCACATATACCATGTGATCTGAGTGTATCACATGACTATATATTGTATTGTTAAAACAGTGATTGTGCGTGTGATTTATATATGTAAAAGTACATGAATTTAAACATGATAGCAAAGTAGTCAATCTAGATATAGAAGTCTGTAAATAGATGCAATCGAAAAACTACAAATTCATTAAATTAAGCTATGAGAAGAGATAATGATTAATGATTATAGTAATAATGGTTAATTATTGGTAAATACAAAATATACTGTTCAAACAGTACAATTTAAACTCGCATTGGTATTATTGCCGCACAACTAGAATCATTAAATAGAATTTTTCATTGATCTCATGTCAAATCAATACGTTAGCCATAGATGGAAAATCAATACCGGTTTTATCAACTCACATCAATGGCCGCCGCTTATGTTCGAGAGTATCCATTACGAGCACGAGGTTGTTTCGAGGGCGTTGTCGAGTATGCAATTGTACCGATAAAACAAAAAAACGAGCCCTATCAGCGGTATTGCGCCATTAATGGTCACCCAACCTTCCTTCTTGCTTCTGTTATGCGATAATCCACAGTGGTGGCGTTAGTTTGTCACGTTATCCTTTTGTATCCATTAGTGAGGAAAGGGTAAACTAAAAAATTGTAACGACTGCGTAATCAGAAAAGTAGCATATGCTCTTTGCACGATGTGCACTACGACATGTAGATAAGAAGAAAATTTATTTTAAACGGGAGCTAAAGTTCTTTGTTCAAAAGATTCTTATTCCAGAAAGTCATCGGTCGAGTCGCGATACGAAAGTTTCCTTGTCAGTAGAAAATTTGATATAAAAAATAAAGGTTAAGAACCAAAGATATTTGCAAAGATTTAATGAAAACTTAAATAATCACAGAAATCAACCTGATTGCTAGAATGTAAACAATTTTCGCAACATCGCTCATTATACTTAAAATTTCTACGCGTAATTATTTTGACAATAATATGTACAACAAAATTATTTTCAGATCTGTAACTTAAATTTTTTATAATATTTCAGCGAAATCATTCTTTCCATACAGACACATGCAAAGATATGTTCGCAAAGAATTCAAAATTTAGAAAATTAAAAAAACAAATTATCCTTATAAAACATTTAATATTTATGGCAATAATAACAGCGTATACGATAAGATAAAATGGCGAGATGATAATAGCTTATTTGCAGTGGATCTGGTATATTTCTTATCACTTTCACCAAAGAGGATGAGTATCTAGACGTCTGCCGCACGTCTACGAACGTGAATCATGAAATTTTAACTCTTCACCAATATATTTTCATGCTTTATACATGATAAGCGGCGTATAAAAGCGGGGTAAAGCAACAGCCGTTACTCATCGGATGAAGATAACATAATTACGCTTGCATGAACCAGCCGGCATAAATAACAAGTACATGCATTTATGGATATTGCGAATAAGGGAGACCGCGAACTAATCCGCATTACAATGCTGCGGGGAGGGGAGGGAAGAGAACATGGGATCGCGAGCGTTCATAAATCTGCGAACATGCGGATAAATTATCCGTTTGGTAATTCGCGCGTCGACGATTCGGCGCACGAAAAGAACGTATTAAATATAACGACCGCACGAGTAAGAAAGAGGTCCATACTGATCCTGGTCCATACGATTTAGCTGCAATGGAGATAAAAAGATACGCTTTTCATTTGATCAAAGCAAGGTTTTATCGAGTCTCATGACAATACGCAACAACGGAGAGAATGCCACATTCCTTTCCACTTCGTGAGTCGTAAATCCCAGACGGGAGTCTCGTAAACTTCCGGTTCCCAATAATTCGACGTTCTTCCCGCTGCTGGCTGTCTGTAATATTTTATTCACCGATACTTCATCGTTTCTGCGAAAGTGCCAAGCGGTAGTGGCCAGGTAGTAAATGTCAAAATGCTCGAGTAGCTTGCCCCGATGTAGTCTAAGCGT
>Ga0157364_1007943_pt1 | contig 10989 bp, 8 predicted proteins | sample AttsexASBM2_FD_111476 | JGI IMG/M metagenome (GOLD analysis project Ga0157364, IMG submission 111476) | Fungus gardens microbial communities from leaf cutter ant in Ribeirão Preto, State of São Paulo, Brazil - Atta sexdens ASBM2 | ecosystem: Host-associated > Fungi > Mycelium > Unclassified ... | reverse complement strand
CCTTCCGCTACGTTCTTTGTCTTCGACGTCAAATTCACCGTTCTTAAACTTTTGAAATCACTCACGACAACTTCTCTCACTTAAGGCAGCATCACCATATGCTTCTATAAGCAATCTATGAGCCTCAGCTGCAGATTTCTTCAAATTAAAAAAGTAAATCAAAAGTTCCCGCAAATGACACTTATTCGGCTCAAAACTCGACATTTTCGTATAAAAAAATATATGATGCTGATACAAAATCGTTAATATTTCAAAGTTATGGTGTTGCTGGATGTCCAATCTTACGATATGTTTTACATCAAATAATTTTAACTATAGTTTATTAGTGGTGCCGTCTTTTGCAAACGGCGGAAACTTATTTGTACTTCCAATAATTTTTTTCATTTTTACCGATCGGATTTTGAACCTGAGATCTCAGGATTATGAGTCTCATACCTTATCCATCACGCCACTTATTGATGCATATACTTCTTATTGATGCACACAGTTCTTATTGTTCATATATTATATGATATACTTAATGCAATTATATTGTATTAACTTCTCTTCCGTGATTATTTTATTATTCCGAACCGTTTTTTATTAATTTGAGGTTTAGAAAATAATATTTTTTACATATTTATAATAAATGTTAAATAAATGATTTTTAATCATATTTTAAATAAATAAATAACAAGAAACAAACATTTATTAAACGCCATATAAATGTTTAAAAAAGATTTAATAAACATTAAATAAACAATAAATGTTTCTTTAAACCATTGTTGTTGTGTATGTGTTTCAAACAAATGTTTCAAACAAATAATTAATGTGAAATGAACATTTACTAAACGTTAAATAAATGTGAAATAAATGTTTCTTATCATCACATTTTAAATAAATAAATAATGTAAAATAAATATTTTATAAACGTTAAACAAACATTTAAAAAATAATTCTTTAAACATTTCTTTAAACCTTTATTTGAAATGAATAATTAATATAAAATAAACATTTAATAAACGTTAAATAAACGTTAAATTAATGAATTTTGAAAACGAACCATAAAAAATGTAAAATTAATGAAAAGTAAACGTTTAAGGATGTACGATCGTTCACTTGCGGGATAGATAGTGAGGAAAGTATGCTCTTGTTTTTCATTGATAATATCAACCTAATATATGAAAATCTTTTAATAATAAGAAAGGCTAATTTATGATTTATTAAAATTAAAAGATAACATTGATTGCTAATTTTTAATTATAAATCATAATATTAATATTTTATTATTAAGAAATGCAAATAATAATTTAATGTTTTATATTCAATGATTATAGATAACTTGGCAACATTGCATTCTGAAAATTTTAGCTTTTTCTTAAAATTTTAATAAAGGTTAGCATTTCTACTCGAAATTTCTTGCGCATTAGTAATTGATAGTTAATAATTGACAGTTAATTGAGGTTAAAATATTATTTTCATATACGTGTTTTATACGAAGTTATTTTATACGAAGATACTTCGTTATAAAAGCAAATTCATAACTAATTCATAAGTAATTGATAATTATTTTATATTAAAAGAATGTTTTAATTTTAATATCACGAATTATATAATTATATATATATATAATACAAATTATGTGATAAGAGTTATATGATAAGAGTCATATGATAAAAGTTATATGTTTTAATATTTTAAACGTTATAAATATATTAAATTAGCATTATTAATACATATTTATATTATTGTATCAATATCTTTTTTTAAAAAAATATCTCTACGTTTTTTATTATAATGTTAAATAAAAATTTTAATATTCAATATAAGATTATTGTTGTATTAAATAAAATAAATACTGTACTAAATTTAAAAAATATATATATCTTTTTATTAATCAATTTATTAATTTACGAAGAAGATTACACTTCCAATTATATATTGAATAAATTTAAGGAATATGATGTTATTTATATATTAATATATGTACATTTATATATCAATATCGTTTTTTTCATATATTTTAATATATATATTTTCAAATATATTTTACTACATTTTCTGCAATCGTTATAGCTTTTTTAAGTTAAAAACATAATAATAAGTTATAAATAAGAGAGAAAAAGAGAGAGAGAGAGAGAGAGAGAGAGAGAGAAAGAGAGAAATATATATTCAATCACACATATGTGTCATAGAATGAAACTAGCCGCAATCTAACGTCGAAAGTCAACAGTGTTGTCAACTCAGCAAAAGAGAATGGATTAAATGGATTGAAATGGATCCGAACTGACACTAGTTTAATATTCGAAAAAAAAAAAACATTCATATTTAAGAGTTACAAATTTTATTCCTAAGACATTTATAATAATTTTACCTGAAATTAACTACTTCAAATTGGTATTAAAAAATATACCGTAATGGAATTCGAAAACCTGGCACTTCTGGATTATGAATCTTCTACGTTACCCGTTTCTTCAATTGGTATTTGTGTTATTCATTCTCTACTTCAATTACAATCAGCTAAACTAGTAACGAAATTATATAGATATAATAAAAATATCATTTCAACAGATATAATAAAGTATAAACAATTTACATCACTATGAGACAACATAAGTGTCGGATAATCTAATCTCGCTTGGCCGATGTCACGCGCCGTGATTAGCCTAATATTCGGGTTGGTTTGCGAGTATTCACATCGATCATTCATTTTACTTCTAATAAATAATCAACTATATATATTGTAAAAGTAAAAAAAAGCTTCCTTTCTGAACAAGCCAAATGGAAACTCAGCTGAATCAACTAATCTTTTATGCACACAGCTGTTAATTACAGCGCTATCAACCTTGTAATTAAAATAAATATTTTCGACATAGTTATCGGAACACAACCTCCTTAATATTATATAGATATTATATAGATATTTTGTTTGTGATTAGTCTTCGTTAAGAAGGAAGATTAACCACAGACGTGCCTTTACACGTGACCGGGATATTCTCCCTTATCCTAAAAATTGTCGAATAAATGGGTAAAATCGATGCAAAGTTGTTTTATGAGTTAATTTTATACATTATCAGTTGCTTATTGAATAACTAAAAAAAATTGTAAAAATTGCAAGATGGTAAAGAACTTTTTGATTCAATTTAGTTCGTCCTGTCCACAAGTGATACGTCGGGATACCCTGTATATTCATTAGTTTCCTTGATACAAACGTGCATAATCGCACTAGCAGTAAGTGCATAAATCTGGTTATATTAGAGAGATTGACTAAATTTTACATGCGAGAAACAATATAATAGTAAACTCTAATAAACCCGCTTTTTCATTAAAAGCGAATAATTTTCAGCGAAAGGTACTGACTTTCTAAACAGGAAAGTATTTGTTAGAAAAGAGAAATTGAGATTTTTCGATTAAATTGGAGTTTTTCTTAAAATCGAGTAATTCTTGTGTGTTGTATGTGGCATTATATATCATATTTGTCCGAAAAAGTCGGAAAGATTTTTAATGGGAAAAGAAAATCGAGATATTTCGAACAAATGCGCGTTTCCATAAATATTGGATTTTTAACAATAAGACACCGAATATGTCAGAAAAAATTGAAAAAGTCGCATTTGTTGAAAAAGCTAAAATACTCGAAATTTTTTGAGCAAATCCATCTTTCTGTTATTGTAAAATCGAATAAATTTATGCCTTATATCGAATTTTTCTGAAAAACGTGAACAGACTTTTTGTAGGAAAAATATATATCAAATTGGATAATTTTTGATAAATTTCTGTAAATATATTGGGTTAGTTCGTGCCGTTTTTTTTAGCTCAAGATTATACATAGAATATATTTGTTGTTATTATTATATCATTTAATAGAGCAAAGTTTTAGCTTTAAAAATTGATTTTTTAATTAAGATACGATGATTTTTAACAAAGTTATGAGCAATCAAAGTCAAAATGCTTCTTTTATTTAATTCGCGATAACTTAGTAACAAAAAAAAAATCTTAGGAATATATTTTTAAAAAGCGATTTTGTAGGGAAAACTTTAAGTTTTCACTTGGATGGAAAGCCAAAAATTTTTGCAAATTTTTTTGGACAAATGATAGACCCAAAGTTAAAAGAAAATTTTCCATCTTTTTCAGCTCGTAGTTTTCTGTATGTAAAAATTACCAAACACATAGAAACTCAAAAATATAGTAATCTTTCGAAAGTAGGGATTTTAAGCTTCAATCGTTTTTTAAATTTAAATTTCGTTTTTTTTTTTGACGAAGATATTGTAAATATACAATTTTGTGCTAAAAAAAAACGAACTTTCTGATCAACCTGATATTTGGAAAAAATTTTTCAAAAAATCCGAATTTATTCGATTTTGGAATATAATTTTAGAAAAATTTCGAGAAAATTCTAAAAAAAAAATTTTGTCAGGATCTTAATATCTTTTTTTACTTCTAAGAACTAGCTCTTTTTCTAGAGTCCAAGGAGAATAAAAAATTCAAAATAACGTCAATTTGTCATCACATCGACCAATTATTAAATTTTTTGAGTCAATATGATATTATTTTGACTTTCTTGTTTTCTTTAGGAATTAACTTTTTCTAAGAATTAGAAAAAGATAAAAAGTCTTAAAGTTAATCAAGATTGAAGTTATAATCTATTGATAGAAATATTAAAGTTAATCTTAAATCTTATACATACGTACATATATATTGATAGAAATGAACAATAGAGAAAAATAATCTTAGTAAAGATGCTGCCAATATTCAGGAAATTGCGATTTTATCGCATTGTATGACCAAGTACAATCAATGAATTTCGACTTCGACTGTCTCTAGCTTCTGGCTTTAGTTCTTTACATACTATATATACGCATTCCACGCTCGCTAGACACGCTTTTGTTACTGACAAACTGTTAGTGCTATAATGTTTTTCTTACAGAATTTATAAAGAAAACTGTTAGCTTATTTTTTTATAATTTTTAAAATTGTACACATAACAGGAAAATTAATTAAAAGTATGCTTATTCCTCCATGCCGCATATATGTATAAAAGTTCTTAAGTATTACACAGGGTGTCCCATAATTATTGATACAACACTTATAGTAGAATGGAATCTAAATTAAATCGAAAAGTCCTTTATCATTATACAATTTTCGTAATATAATTAACGGTCAATGCAGGTGGATATGAACTCATTCAGCAATTTTTAAAAATTAATCTCATTATTGCGAAAATTGCAAAATGAGGGATTTTTCGTTTAATCCACTCTTGATTGCCAACAAGAGTTATGTCAATATTTATGAGACATTGTATAAAATTAGTCTATAGTTCCTCGTATTAAAGTTTAAAGAATTAAAATTTCAAGAACAAAAATGACAGAATGGACAATCGATGTCAATATAGAAAACGTAACAAAATCTAAATTTTTTATTATAAATATAATAATTAAATCACAATTGATCGGAAATGAAATCAATTTAAATAATAATATTAATATAATTGAATAAAATACATAAAATTATAATTAAAATTATTAATCGAAGGAAGATATTGGTGGAATAAAAATCATATAAAGGAACTGATATATTGTGCTCGTAAAAAAATATAATTTGCGTAATCGGACATAAAGGATGCAACACATCATGTGCCTTTGAGATAGCATAAGCATAAGGAAAATTGGATTATCAACTTTACAGTTTATTCTTGGACGGTATCTATTTGATATTTTTGCACAATATATTAATAATTGTTATTTTGTCAACTTGATAAAAGGATACACAAAATATTGATATATCGTGATAATATTAGGACATTCTGTCCTGCCCAAGTCAAAGTCGATTGCAACAAAAAATATATATTTATTTATTTATTTATATACTCTTTTATGTATAATAATCTGTACGGAGGATAGGTCAGTATTAATAATTTTCTTCCTTTAGTTCTTACGAAACATGTATGTACAACGTGTTTGCATTAATCTCTCATCCTCTTTATCGAGGTATAAAATTACAATCCTTGTATTATATATAAATTGATTAACTTGCAAGAACGTTCCGTCTTCGGAATTTATGTGTTTAAATTATCTAATATTTACAGAATTATTTAAAAAAGACATCTTATTTTGAAATTATAATATTACGAGATGAAAAAATCTAAAAATTTTATGAATTTATTTTTCTTATAAGATTTGAAAATTGCATTATTGAACGAATTATTATAACAATACAAGGATATTATACTGCAATTATTATAGTTTGCGGAAGAAGAATTACGCCTACTGACTCTGCAAAAAATGTGTGCATTAAAAGGAATTAACTGACGTTCGATTTACATTAATCATCTGGTTAAAAGTTGAATGTCATATAATTGTTATTAGCAATCCTACTAAGCAAGACACATTTCAGTAACGTTTTGAAACGTTGCTGCAAGGAATGTTTTGGAATTTTTCTTGTTGCTGAAATGTTTTGGAATGTTTCTTATTTGCTGGGATTAGCTTAAATATCTTTCAATTCTTTTTCAACAAAATCAGTAATTATTTAATTATTTCATTTATAAAATCAAAAATTAGAAAAATATTTAATATAAACTGCAGATAGGATAGGGTAGTTTTTCGTTCATAGAATTATTCCTATCAATAATATAATGTTTTAAAATAGCACATATTTAACATTTAAAAGTTATATGTTTGCGTTTTTAAGAAGCAATAGTATTTGAGTAATGTAAGCACGCGTCATAACAAAGGGAAACTTTTCGCTACCATGATTGAAGTTTTTGATAATTAAAGATAATTAAAGGTAATTAAAGATAATTAAAGGTTGTAAAATATATTGTCATTTTCATGGTCATTTCAAAGAAACCTTTATCATTTAAGTTATAATTTTTTATATACGAATGAATTATTTTCTTCTTCTTATTTTATTCGTTTTTTTTGAAAATTCTCCTTAATGGGCGGAACAACTCCTAATTTCGTAAATTTTGCATTAGTTTAAATGTTTGTTTTTCTCCATTATATTATTTACAAGAAGTTATATTATGTTGAATAATAAATTATAGTTACGTTTAAAATGTAATTCGGTATGTGAGACACTTTTTTGAAAATCTTCATATTACTTTAAAGTTGAAATTGACAAAGTATTCCCACCCTATCCTATAATAAAATATATGTATAGAGATTATTTTAATTTCGATTTTAATTTCGATGTTTTTTGTCATTATTATTAAAGAAAGTAAATTACTACGAAACGCAAAACAGTCTAACTATTAATGAATAGAAAGAATAAAAGATAGAGAGAGCTAAAGAAAATACACAAAATTATTGAAATAGTTTACTCTGATTTCGAAGCTTAGGAAGTTATTTTATAAAATGAATTGCTGTCGATTTCTTTTAATTCAGCAATCTTTTGCAGGAAGATACGACTTTATATAATCTAGTAAAATGTACAATGATGTTGGCTGGGCGAATATTTCAAAAGTATAATGTTCGCCGCGCAAGAGAAGTTTCTTTCTGTCGTAAAATCGATGTGCTCTGTAATAACATTCACAAAAATAACATTAATAACGCTCATATATGAAACATCTGTCTCCTCGAGCCTGCACGCCTTTATTCGCCATAATAAGGAAAAGGCCATTTTCTCAATACAAAAACTATATAACGCCACGCCTTACAAAAAAATACTTCGCACAAGAATACAGCTTTTTGAATGAACGTACGTGCATCATTAACGCTCAACTACTGTAGTTTAATTAGAAGGATCATTTTTAACTCCGGGAATATTATCTATTGAGAACTTTCATTAGTCATTAGCTGTTATAGAAATATTATTAGACTTCCTCCTCTCTCTCTCTCTCTCTCTCTCTCTCTCTCTCTCTCTCTCTCATTTCTTTTTTTTATAATACATAAAGGAAAAGAACATCACGAGAATTGAATTAAGTTAAATATCAAGATATTGGTCAATATTTTGGAGCTGTGTATCTCTATTTTTCTCAAAATCAAATTTGATCCTGCTATATTGTAGTTGAAAATAAATTTCACGTGTACGCTAAGTGCTCAAACTGTACATTAAAAATAATTAAACGAGACATGCTTAAGTTACTAATGATCGAAATTTTATAAATTTTATTCCGTTTTCAAATGTTTTGTGTGGATATGAATTTTTTAATAAAATAATAATATATATTTCTTTTGTATAATTTTATATTATTATTATAATATAAATTTTATCTTATTATTATAATATAAATTACAAAGATTATAAAATGTTTAAAAAACAGAGATATGACAAATGTTTAAAAGAATTATTTATGAATTGAGTGTACCAATTCGAGCACTACGCGGACATGCACGCATACACACACATATACATACACATCCTAGCTATTAGAAGTGTCTCGTCGTTATCGTTACACTTTAAATAGCAACCTTGAGAAAAAGGGATGTGTTGCGTCTTTTATGGTACATGGATAACATGAACATTATACTTTGTTGGCAATTATATTTACAAGACTTAAAAATCACACACCTAGTAAAAAATGACACGATTGTGCCTATTGCAATTCGCTTTCGTCCTATTCTCCCTTGTGAAATCGATACCATCGATTTATCTCGCGACCGTTGTCATCTGGCGGCCATACTATACTCATCGAAATTTCAAGATCCTAAAGCCAGTTCACAATTCCTGGCTGGAAGGATCTAGAGATTTATTATAAGAATCTGTGATTACAGATTCTCATAAGTCTGAGAAGGCAAAAAATAAAAACCTAAACATGTCGAAGTATTCTTAGATGCAAGAATATGCAAAGTTGACTTATTACTACTAAATAAAAATATTCTTTTGTCAAAAATATTCAGGGGCGATATTCAAAATTTTCTTCCATTCAATATTAAAAAAAGAGAAAAAGAATATAAAAAGAATATAAAGATTTTCAAATTTTAAAATCTAATTAAGAAATTATCGTTGAGGTTTTATAAACTGGTTTATCCAAAAAAATTCTTTTGTTCTCTATAACAATTTATAATCCTGATATATTTTTCTTTTTAGAAATCTTTCTTTCAGAAAGATCTCGATAATCTCATATCCGCGGATTTCACTGGATAAGACAAAACGTTGAATTAATCGCCACATATGCTAAAAACATCTCGATGAATAGCTTAATAAATAACGTACACGAGCAATTGCGTAGTGATCCGCACTGTGTTTACGTAAAACTGGTAAATTAATTTATGTTTATGTCCTTTCATATATTTCTTTGCAGACTCGTGAAACTCCACCCTGCATTTCAAGTTCGAGGCACAACAGATCTGAAGGAATTCCTAGATAGAAATTATAATCCTAGCACTCGGACTTGTCCTCTTCGACCAGTTGTTGAGTATCCTTCCCCGAATCAATGGGCGTCGGGTCTAGTTCTCTTCTCTTTAAATGCAGCTGCGGGGGCTCTTTGTGCTGTATACTGGAAGGCTTCATTTCCGCCGGTACTTCAAACAAATTACCGGTGCCCGTGCCATTCGTGGCACCGCTCTCCATATTCACCGCATCGTACATTGGATTACTGAAGTCTCGGTTTTTATTAGTAACGTCATTCAAATTGTACTCCACATCAAGAGGTTCCTTTAAACGTATGATAAATAGGACAGACATAGACACAGTAATAGAAAAACTTACATATATAATTTATCGTATTGATATATGATTTATCTAATTGTAAGATGATACTTTAAAATCGACGTAAGTAAAGAACTTACCATTCTTTCATGAGCTTCTGCACCAAATTCTACATTACTACCTTGACGAAAGGAAACACTCTGAGCTCCTGTAAGACCACCAGGTTTGCCACTATAAACAGTAATTAAATTCAGTAAAGGAGTTTTATTTTGTAGTATTGTAAAATTTTGTAATTATCTTGCTTACAATGGTCGCTTCTTGAGAACCATGAAGATTGCGGCAGCAGCAAACAATACCAGCAGGCATATGACTATGGGAATAACTATAGCAGCGGTAGATCCACCTGCTCGAGCGGCGATCGCTGCCATTTCACAGAATTCGCCATGAAATTCTTCGCGACAGTTACACGCTAGTTTATCATCCAGTTCTTGACACCGTCCGCCGTTTTGACAGCGACATATCCTGGGCGCCGGCAGAGGCCTCTCATTTGTGGCATCGCAATGCCTCTCGTTATCATTGCCTCTCATCAAAAGTTGAAAAGGGCCAACGTTATCTGAACAGAGACAACGGTGGCCACCAGGAATTGTTACACACAAATGAGTGCACTGATCGTTATGACATGGATCTCTCAAACTGGTGTTGTATCTTTGCTGATGATAGACTCTGACGCCTCCAGGTCTAGGAAGATTTTTGATGATAGTGTGCGGAACTCCTCTGCCAAATTTATCCTGTCGGATAAGTTCACCTGTTTGCTTAGTGGTCCAATAAAGATTGTTTTCAAAAACATCTAGCGCTATTGGATTCTTGAGTAATCTGCCTTTCAAAACGATTCTTCTGTTGGTACCAGCCAAACTGATCGCTTCGATGGTGTCTAACTTGCTATCGGACCAATAAAGTGTATGCTCCATGGCATAGTCGATGGTGAGCGATGAAGGACTCGCAATCCGTTCTGTCACGAGTGATTTGCGTCTAGCTCCATCCATCCAGGCTATCTCAATCTTTGGTTGATTACCCGAATCGGCCCACACAACTTCCCCTCGCTCGGGATCTACGACCACTGCTGTTGGTTGTTCGAGATTCGTTGTAATTAAGCTACGTCGGTATCTGCCATCCGATTTAGCTACCATAATTTGACCACGAGGAGTAGTCCCTGATTGATCGATTTCGCTCCAGTACAAATTACCGGAGATCCAATCCACTGCTAAACTTGTTGGCCTGGAATCAGCTATAAAAATTAATATTATTAGTGAAATATACTGCGTGAAGATTATTTTATAAATAGATAAAAAATATTTATGTGATTGTAAGAAATATTTAAAGATTATTCTACATCAATTCAAGAATTTAGAGATTTGAAATTTCAAT
>Ga0157364_1007942_pt1 | contig 10989 bp, 6 predicted proteins | sample AttsexASBM2_FD_111476 | JGI IMG/M metagenome (GOLD analysis project Ga0157364, IMG submission 111476) | Fungus gardens microbial communities from leaf cutter ant in Ribeirão Preto, State of São Paulo, Brazil - Atta sexdens ASBM2 | ecosystem: Host-associated > Fungi > Mycelium > Unclassified ... | reverse complement strand
GATAGAGACGACGCGTTAAAATTACAGACTGGGAATTCATTTCGCGAATAATCATGGAAACAAGAAAAGACATATAAAGCCAAAAATGAAAAATTAAGGACCAGTTGTTCCTTCTTATCTTTAGATAAATTCTAAGATAATTTACTTATTGGATAAGCAAAAGAGTAAAAGAGTAAGACACGGGAGTAAGAGAATAATGAATTGAAGTTTACCGAAAGATGAAACAACCCTAAAAGTGCAAACCAAACAGTAAACTGTGATATAGAGAGAAGACGATCATAAGTCTATTTAGACATTCGGAGTATTTCATTTTATTATCCAGTTATAAAAAGGCAAAGAAATATTAATAACAATAGCATTCTGTGTTGAAATATTACGTTAACTTTCAACTTTTTAAATTTGGTTAATACAATGTCTCTATAGAATTTTTTTTTTCCAAATCCTTAATATTATGACAAAAAAAACACTCGAATAAACATAACAGTGAAATAAAAGAGTCGTACCGCAAAGTTTGCTTACAAATATTTTGCCTGCATTTCTCGCACCGAATGAAAACTTCTCAACGAAAGGGGAATAACAGGAATCCCGACAATTTATCGACAGGGAGGAAACGCATTCCGACCTTACACACGTACGCTATTCTCTCTACAAGAGTAACATCGAGACCTTAAAGGATAATCATACCCTTCCTATCTGTTCACAATATAATTTTGTCGTACAGTGTTAATGTGTAACTATTCCATTATACAAAATAACGCAATAATATATTTATAAAAAATAATTATATTAATCGACTTTTATAAAAACTATTTTGTTTTTAGTAGACTGTGTTAATAGAATAAAATAAAATAAAATAAAATAAAATAATCTTGTAATTTTCAATTATAAACTTATAACACATGTATATCAGTCAAGATATGTGAATCAATCAAATTTGAATTTTTTACGAAGTAATCATATTATAACGACATCTTTAATGTTAAGTGAAATTAACTATGAAAGTTTTCCTTAACGGAGTTTCAATAAAATTTCGTAGGAAAATTTTGTAAAAACATACTAAATCTTAAAAATTAAAATTAAACAAGGCTCAAAGATTAAATCTATGTAGGAATATAAAGCCACTGAAAGAGAGAGAGAGAGAGAGAGAGAGAGAGAGAGAGAGAGAGAGAGAAGAGAGAGAGCCGATATAGTTGTGCATGTGTAGTCTAAAATAATGTATATGTCAATTACAAACATTTCGACCATAAGATTAGGTCATCTTCTATATAACAATTATTCATTGAAATCAAAATTGATGCGTTGTAACACAATAAGGTATTCAATGAATCATCGCTTGTCCAAAATTAAGAACTTTATTATCTGTTGTACTTAGCTGGATACCCAAACAAGAATTCAGTCATTTAATTAAAATCGAGTTAATATATGAAATTTATGAACTTTTAATCGTATTAAAATTCAAAGTATTAAAATTGATTATATCAAATGGATAAAATTTATATTGTACTCAGCATAACGATGTTATAACGCGATATAATTATAACAATGTCTTGAAAGCATGTGAGAGGAGGTTTCACATACGTAGTGTTTATAAGTATGAAAGTTAAACGGAATAAATATCAACGCAACAAATTTATAACTTATAACTTATAAAACATGGAAACAAATACCCACATAAGATCAACTTTTGTTCTTATTTATGTGATTCCGATCTTTAATACGTTCTTTAATATGTGTCTTCAATAATCGTTTCGTTTGGCCCACATAAAAAGCATAATAATTTTGACAATTAATTTTGTATATTAGAATGTAATAATAACGGCAATTTGTCCTTTTGTGCTCTTATGAATGTATTAAGTTTATTAATTCCTAGGTAAGCCAAACGAGCTACTCTGTTATTTTTGAAAAATCTTTTGAATTTCTCTGCTATTGAAGGCACGTAGAGTACAGTAAAATATGTAAAAATATATTAAATTGTTGTCAATTTTCTTTCGTTGTATGTTCTTGTTAAGTTATTCGAATTTGGTGTGTAGCCTTTTTCTAATGCTTTCAAAAATCAGTTTTAAAGAGTAATCGTTAGTAAATAAGATATTAATAATGAATTTAAAGTTTTTCTCATGAAAAGTTGGATGTGATAATAACACCCTGTCTATCAAAAGCATAATTGTTCCCATTTTATGACATCTTGGGTGACATGAAAAATAGTTTGATATTATGCCGAGAACGAAGGTTTGTGATATCAAATATATTAAATAAGTGTCCTTCTTTATTAATGTTACATCTAGAAAATTCAAACTATTGCTGCCTCTCTCCATAGTAAAATTTAATCGAGGATGGTAACTATTAAACATATTTAAGAAATTATCAATATTTTCTTTATGTATTGACAGTGCAATGTCATCAACGTACCTCACATAGAAACCCAATGAAAATGGTAAACTCTCAAGTGCAGTTCTCTCTAAAGCTTGCATAACAAGATTCGCTACTATCGGGGAAAGTGGAGACTCCATAGAAACACCATACGATTGTTTACAGAATTTTTTGTTGAAGGCTGAGTAAAAAATGTAGCTTGGAGCACAAAGTTAATTGCTTTCATAAATTCCGTTTTAGTCAAAGAGATATTACTTTCTATATCCAACATCGTTCAATACTCTTAATAATTAAATCTACCGGTACATTGGTGAAAAGTGATACCACGTCAAGTGGTACACTTGAAACAAGTATCTGGTCTTGTGGTAATTTGGTGTGAGTTAAGGCTTGAACTAATTGAAAGCTATTTTTAACCAAAAGTTTTTTCAAGACAATGGTCTAAGATGCTATGTAAAAAGAAAGCGAGATTGTGTAACTGACTATCTATGGAAGATATTATGATACGTAGTGGATTACCAGGCACCGCATATGCCCTCGATAATGTTGGGTTCGTAGAATTGAGAAAATTATATGTAGAGTCAGATATTAACCTTGTTGTTTCCATATTTTTAATATTTTCTGTAATTCACCTAATAATTTATTGATCGGATTACAATTTAAAATTATATAAGTATTTTGTAATAATAATTCCATCTTATTAACATATTCTATTTTATTAATAACGACAGTGTTCTTCTTGTCTATACGTGTTAGTATTTTTGGAGGGTCGTCTTTTAAAAATTGTTTTGTAGTAGAAAAAGAAGATGAAATAAGGTCATTCTCTTTAGTTCTCATATAAATTACATTTTTAATGTTTGGCAGTAAGGGGAAAAACTTATTTCTAAATGAAGTTTTGTTATTACCTTTTACTTTTAATAGATTGTTTATATATTTAATATATTCGATGATGATCGATTCAACATTGCAAGGAGGAAGACAAAAACTCTTTTCTAATTGTAACAACGCTTTTGGACTTCTGACGGAAAGTTGACACTCGATAGATTTATAAATTTTTCTAAATTAAGCTTCATAATATTGTACTCGCTTTGATTAAAATTATTAGAATTAATGTTAATTTCATGTATTGTAGTACTTGGAGACACCGGTTGTTCAAAATAAAAATTTCTTGTTATATATATATCAACATTATGATTATCATTACATACTAAGTTTTACTAATTTTTAATTAATAGAGTAAAAATATATAAAATTTTTTCTTCATACTACATATTTACTGACTGTTTATGGCAAACCTTTAGTTTCAATCGAATTTCAACTGCGAATGGAATTTCACTCTAAAGTTAAATTTTTTCCGTATGGAAAATTTCTACAGATTGTGGCTTGCTTATGTATAATAATCGATGCCATTCACTCTCAAGCTCCGCAGCAGTTTCTTACGGGCGTCACTCGGTTTGCTGACTTTTGGCGAAACTTTCGCGCAAACTTTGGAACTCTCGCGGTAGCAAGTGAATAGCTGAGAGTGACAGCGAACGTCGTTTCGAGCACAAAGACCGCATTTCTTCTTAAGATAGAAGCGCGCAGGAGACATAATGTTTCCCTTTATTCTGCAAGTTTCAAGTGATGACTGATGTAAAACCGCTCGTAACAATATCGGTTAGCAATGCTTAACTTCCGCATTATTATAAACTTATACTTCCTGCTCTATATCAATTTTAAGTATTACAAAATAATAGAAAACAATGCGATAATATTTTATTTTATGATTAAATTCATTGAGATTGTACACACGTACAATCTTCTATATAAAAATTGCGATCATTCTTTTAAATAATATTTTTTCTATGTTATAACCAAAGTTAAATAGGATATTAATTAACTAATCAAGTAAAATAAATTAATCAAGGCGCTTGCTTTATATCTCCTACTATATCTCTTCTAGCTCTTTTTAAATTTTATGTTCTTTACTTACGTTATGTAGCTGACTTGAATGGAACAACATAGTCTTAGATAACGAAAGATCTGATACTGTTGACGCAAGAAATACCTTAGAGCCGTTTGGGAGAAATTTTCCCTCGCCCTTTCAAAAGACTCAAAAGATCGTCGGTTAAATGAGTCGACTTTGTGAGCAACGCTTCATTTATGAGAGCGTATCAATTAGTCTTATCGTGTAGCGTGGTTATGTGTAAAATCGTATTCTGAGACCGAACTTTAATTCCATTAACTGACGCAAAGAGGTGTCTCCGAGCACCACGAAGACGCGGAAAGTAGATTAGAAACGGTTATCGCGCAGAACACAGCCACTTCGTGACCCTTAGACTGTAAAAGATTCTGCAAAACTGAAATTCTTGAGGTTCAGTCTCCGCCAACCTTCATCACAATCAGGTGGCACATTTCTTCGCTGATAAACTTGAAATTAATGTTTTGGCGATAAGAGCTAATGCGCATAATATCGATTTGAAAGACGAGAAGTTTTGAACTAGAAATTTTTTAAATTGAAAGATATAATATTGTACTGGTGAATGAAAGCAATTTACAAATAAATGATTATTAGGTATTCTTCTCTTAATTTCAAACTCAATTAAAAATGTTATTAATTTGTAATTATTATAAAATTAAAAAACATTTATTTAAAAACGGTAAAATTAAAAAACGGTTATTTACTAAAAGTTATTCATTAGTAATTGGGTCATATTGGAATTTTCCTTCTGTCATTATTTTAAATATTGCGTTTTAAATACAAATGTTTCAGCTTTAAATATAAACTTTGAATAAAAATATAAATTTTATGCAAAAAAAAGGTTTACTGACTAAATTGTAGTTTTATTCAGCTAAAAAATGTAAATTATATCTTGTAATATATTTTTTAAGCGCTGATTTTTATCGTATTACTTGTTTAAAATTAGATTTTTGTTAAGAAGAAATTTAACAGAATTTAAACAGCGTGATAGAATTCAACGATCGCATATGAGAATTTTTATGTAATAAATAGAAGCTCCGCAAATACATGTGCTACCATCTCTGAGTAAAAGAAAGGACTAAACGTCTTATACGCTATACATTTTCTATCAGCAGATAGCACATCTCTATGATCTTCAAAATTATAAAATAAAAATGATAAATTTCTTAATCTTTTTTCTAAACACAAAGAAGTTTGACCTGATTATGTGTAAGTATTGAAAGCAGAATCTATTGTTCGATTTCTAATAAAAGCGAGAATATTGTTATAAGTTAAAATTTTTATTTCTTATCTTCGAAATTTATTTTCAAGAAAGCTATTGTGATTAAAGAACCTTCTTGTAATAATTATAGTTTTAAAAGAACGGAAAAAAATCCAATTTTTCCAATTTTTTCGCGAATTTTTTTGATTTTTTTTTCCCAAGGGTAGAAAAATTCATTTTGGATTTACGCGTGCTCGTAAAACCAATTTCTCGATTTTTTCCATAAAAAAAATAATTGCCTATAAGGTACAGCCAACAGCGAGGTAATTTGGATAAATTAACAGAAATTTTGAATTGTATTAGAGATTGAAGTTGTATATTCTACCAAATATATAAAACATACAAAATATATACTATTGCATCAACGATCGAAGTAAAACGAATCATATAAAGTCTTTAGAATAAAAAAAGTTACATAATTTTTTAAAAACTTATCCTTACTCGCAGTTCAACGACAAGCTTTAACGACTACATCTTTATAAAAATATATTAATTTTTAATCGCTCAAATTACTCAGCATCTTCGCTTTCTCTTCTTTTCAATGAATACATACCGATTTCGTTTTAAGTACAAAAATTTTAACACAAATAAATATAAGATCTGTTTTTTATTCCTACACTAGACTACGAGAAGCATCATGCCGCACCATAATAACTACTTGTGCAGTACAATGCGCAGTTATCTACTTAAGCTTTGCCTTTGTACTAATCTAAAGGAATATTAGATTAGGTTTTACTATAAAAATGGAAGGATAACTAAAACATTTTAATAAAAATAAAGTTATACAATTTCATTTGTATTTGGATCGCATTAATTTTATGAAGGAATTTAAAAGTTACGTATTATGTCATTTATATAGCAAAAACAGCAATTTTTCCAAAAAAAAACCAATTTTTCGGAAATACCAAAATTTTTCCGGTTTTTCAGCAATTTAAAAAAATGATTTTCTTTAAACTATAGTAATAATTTTATAATTTCTAATAAATTTCCATATTGCAGAAAAAAAGAAACAATATTGTCGTATATTTTATAATTTATATGTCATTTATTATGAACATAAAATATACTATATTTAATATAATAGATTTTTAATTAAAACTTCAACTGAATTTGATAAATACAATCTATATACGCAATGTATATCTGTTTTTTTCAAAAAAATTATTCTTACTTTAATTTTAAAATTATTAGGAATAAATATTTTCTAGTAAAGTAATAAAAAAAGTTTGAAATTGCTGAATCTCAATACATTACTCCATATATAGAATAAGAAGTGTTGAGACGTAACGCAATGAAATATCCTTATAAAACAATTTCTTCTCTACATTAATAACATGCACCGTAAAGGAATAAAATTCAATCTCGATGAGACGAAGCCGCTTCTCTTCGCTTCCCGCCGCAATTTCTCTTGGCGTCGGGACGATGAAGGAGCTGCGAGACGCGAAGCTCGGAAGAAGTTCCGCGCAAATTCATCCTTAAAATGAGGCGCGGCGTAAAGAATCGGGAGCCTCAAAGCCGCAAAAAGGGAGTCGGGCTGCTCCGAAAGGAGACGAGAGTGCCGAGCGAGCTCGTCGGAACGGCTGGCTTATAAATCGTTCTCGAGGGGCGACGACGATCTCACGGACGTTCCGGAGCTCTTCTTCGCGATCTTCTCAGCAACATCCAGGCGATATATTTTTTGGTACTTCAACGAATTTCGACCCATTTCTCTGGAGAATGACTCGAGGGGATTCGGTTCTACCATACAAATTCTGTAAGGATAATATTCCATTTTTTCGGCTGTAAAGTGTCGGCAACGATAGTTTTATGAGGTATCGATAAGTCAATGATTTGTCGATTTCATAGATATGCTTTTAAGAATCTCTTTTTTTTCGTTCTCATATTTATTAGAAAACAATATATAAGTTGAGAAGCACATTTCCAATGCATTAATATATTCTCATTAACATATAATTTTTTAATTAAAAAGATATTTTTTTCATAGCTTGAAACAGTTTAACTGCTTATGTAAATTATATAATTTCTATCAGTGTACTTTGCTATTATACTTTGCTATTATACTGTATTTATTTACATGTTACATCTCCATTGATTTTAGTTAAACAATTGAGTTAAGTAAACGCTATCTAAATTGACAGTCGAGTTAAATGAAACTCAGCTAGTAACACAAGCTAATTAGCCCTGTGAATTAGCAATAGAATCTCTGTCGGCTACAACAGATAATTAACCCATACAGATCCCGTCTGTAACTCAAATTAAATGGTTAAATTAGATAAAGTAAGCAAAAGAAATACTAAGCCAAAAGACATAAAAGCCAATGTTATAAAATTTTTCTCCAATTGGAGAAAAGACAAATTAGCTAATGAAAGCTTTTGCTTTCATAATCTTTGTTTTGCACTGTATATGTTCTCCTCTCAGATGTCAAAATATAATTTTTAAATATGAAATCATTATGCCTTTTATAATTTATATAATTTTATATATATATATATATATATATATATAATTTATATATATATATATATATATATATATATATTTATATATATATATATATATATATATATATATATATAATTTATATATATATATATATATATAATTATATATATATAATTTAAATTATCAATCTTTATCTTACAATTGATACATTAATAAAAAGTCTGAATTTATAATAAATCTGAATTTATTTTCAAGTTCTGTAGTATACAAGCTTTAGAGAATCATCACAAGAAATAAAACTTCACCAGCATCCAAATGTCGTCCTCTTCGTCTTTTAGCAGCTCCGTATTCTCTTCCCGGAAGTGGTGGAATCCCAATCAAAGTGAACGAGCGATTGAGCCACCCCGCGGCGTATTCGGAATTGTGCCGAGGCATCAGTCGACTCTCTCGACGCCTACTGTTGTTGAAATATGTTCGACGAGGGTGAAAAAGAGCTGACGATATTCATACCCGTTGCCAGTGGAATGGTGGACGCAGAACGAGATGGCGTTTTCCAGAAACGTCAACAATGACAGGGTAAAAAGGAAGAGACGAAAAGGGGGTTAAAGGAACGAGGGCGAAAGACGAAAGCGTATTCTGCGCTGTACTTCACGCTACGGCGAACTCGCGAAGCGATTGCAACGTCAGGCGTTTCGTCGACTTCGATGGTGCTTGAATTCGCCGATGTGAAGCTATGGACATTTCTCTGGATCGAAATCGCTGCGGCTCTCTGTCTCTGTGAAATTATTATATTTTCTTTTAATATATTGAACCGCAAATTCCTTCTTGACTGTAACTATCATCCGCACTACAATTTTTTTTTATATGATTCTTCTTTGCGTTTCTATTTTCTGTTTCCAATTGACACATTATTATATGTATACATACATTAATACTTTAACAGATTCGAATAATAATTGCGTAGTTAAATTTTAAATAGTTTAAATTTTCAGTTTGTAAAAATAAATAATATTATAATACATATTAGTTTGACTGGTGTAACAATCGAAATTATATCAAGAAAATTTGTCTAATTTTATTTTGTTATTTTATCCTGTTTATCTGAACTTAAAGTATATTAGTAGGTGTATAATATATATTTTTTAGACTCGAAAAATCCGACAATTTTTTATGAAAGGTTCAACTCCTTCGAAATTTTCGATCAATGAAAAATTTCGAGTGCAAATGCGAATTGACACTCTTTCAATTTTGTTCAAACAATTTAACGTAACAAGCAATCAGGTAAATAAATTTTCAGCTTTGTTCGCGATCTGAATAGCCATCGCGATTGCTTCTTCATACCGAGTTTATTCCAAAGTCCCATTCAGATTAATTGGACCGCGGATTCCCTATGATCCGGATAATCCCCGTAATCCGACGAGTGTGAAAGCTTCAGGACTAATTTATACGAAGCAAGGGCTTAAGAAGATTCTGTGCTGTCTCCTTGCACCTTTAATTCCCAGGATCACGTTGCGAGACGGTCAAATCATTTTCTTCGCACAGAAATTTGACTCTACCATTTTCAATTTCTGATTCTTGCTTGTCAACGGTAAAAGTTCTCTTTTCTTCGCGCAGAATAAAGTGTTTCAAAATTAAATAATATTTGGATTTTAAATAAAGTGAGGCTATCATAAATTTAATTTATGCTGCAAGCATGAATATAATAAACCTCAAATATCTTGTTGTATAATATTGTTATATAATATTATACAGATATGAATGCAGCATGATTTTATTCGTCGAAAATCTTTCTCTAATATATAAAAAAGATTAAAATTAATTTCATTTTATGTCTCTTTAACAAACATCGATTGCTTAGTACACAGAATGCATATGAATTTGCATTCTAACAAATATTTCTCTGTGTTTTGAATTTCATTTTGAAGAAATAAATGTTGCTTTTTAAGTCAATGGCTTTTCAAATTAATAAGCATTTCCCAGTTAAACATGCCTGACAGATCGTACAAGATTGCGAAAGGTTATATACGTAATAATGTCATTGAAACCAAATAGTTCGGTTTATAATTTTTGAAAAGGACTTTGGGATTTTGTACGAGATTAGATTGCGAAAGTCAAAAGAGGAAGAGAGAAAGAGAGAGACAGAGAAAGAGAATGAGATCGCTTGTTATATTAGAAGCGATATTTTCGCGTGTTTTCTCTCTCCATTTTCCGCACGTGCTTGCGTCCTTTCTCTCGTTTCGCCCTACTGGTCCCTCACGTCTACTCGTCTACTCTCTCTATTACGCATTTCCGGCTCGCTGGACCGGAAACGCTAAGATAAGACGGGTCTACGGGGCGCGCACACGCACGTACAAACAACGACCAAGAAAACGACGGAGGGTTAAACCGGTCTTATCCGAAAAATGTTACGGCCTCGTAGATGCCATCGATCTTGCGTATAATGAACCGATAAAGCGTATGTAAACGAATATTCCAAAACTAAGCAGAATCTACGAATTTACATCTATGTATATTTAATCCACTGATCTCGACTTTATTCATGCGAGATGGTAAAATTAGAAATTATTTAAAGAGAAACTTGAGATACTTCGCAATAATTTGTATAAGCGTATTTAAGAGTAACAATGTAATGCAAAGTAGAATATGACATTCTTCGTGAAATTTCATATAATATAATATGATATAATTCTGCTAAATTGATTATTTTAAATATCACATCAATAATTACTTGTCAATTCATGATTTTTTTATATTTTCCTGCATTTCTTATAAAACGATTGATCTGGTTAACGATCAACAAATGACAAGTTTATTATTAACTACTGCAATAAAAACTCTTGAATAGAAGCTTGAAAAATTATGTCAAAAATAATCATAAACTGTGTATGTATATATATATATATATATATATATATATATATATATATATATATATATATATATATATATATGTATATTATTT
>Ga0157364_1007941_pt1 | contig 10991 bp, 3 predicted proteins | sample AttsexASBM2_FD_111476 | JGI IMG/M metagenome (GOLD analysis project Ga0157364, IMG submission 111476) | Fungus gardens microbial communities from leaf cutter ant in Ribeirão Preto, State of São Paulo, Brazil - Atta sexdens ASBM2 | ecosystem: Host-associated > Fungi > Mycelium > Unclassified ... | reverse complement strand
CTGCCTTTTTATAACACACACACACACACACACACACACACACACACACACACACACACACACACACACACACACACACACACACACACACACACACATATTTATGTCCATTTTGTATTCGATTTAAGGTAGTACGAATTGCCATGTCTTACTTTGCTGCGTTTAAGTCATTCAGTGAATAATGTTACTCAATTTTCAATTAACTATTCACCATTTCTGTATATTTGATATGTTCTAATATTAATGTCATATAATAAATTGTATTTCAATGATACATTTAATTAAAAAAACGTTTTAATTTAATCTCACCTCCTCTTTTTATATTTTTATAATTTTTTTCAGTTATTTCTTTGAATGATTGAATGACATAACTTCGAATTCATTCGATTTTACTTCATTTCTATTTTCTATTTTCAAAAAAACTCGATTGTATTCGAATGGCTAATATTTAAAATCGGCTGAGAAATATTCTAGAAGAATTTTCAATAAAGCTGAACAATAAGAAAACATCTTGCGTTTACTTCGCTATTATTGCCCCCCATACAGAAAGATTACAGAAACATTGCAGAATGATGTCACTGAAACATTACAATATTGCATGGTGGTTGTGAAACGTTGCTGAATTATTGCTGCAAGATACAATAAGATGTTCGCTTTTTGTTATATATTGCAACAAAACGTTCCAGCAATATTGTAATGTAATGCATTTGAATAAATTTTTTACGAAGACTCTAAAATGAAAACTATTTTCTGTTACATATATATCTCACTAATTTTAATTTTTTTACAAATCGCATTTCTAATGATTCTCAAAAGCATCTAATGATTATCAAAAGCAATTTTTTGATAAAAATATTCTAATAAATGTATTATTAATTCTAAAGGATAAATTTATTTTGTAAGAATAAAGCATGTATGTATGTGCCCCGAACTATAAATATTATCCACATTAACATAATAATATAGTCGCTTATAGCGTTTTCTCTTGGGATATATTGTGTGGAATCTCGCATTACACCAGTTACGTATAAGTGTTGTATCACTGCTACACTACACAAGTGTACACACACTATGGTATACACTATTTCATGCTATTATGTTTAATTCTGCTGCCAGTTGATTTCCATTTTCAAATTTTTAATATCACACCGTCTCTTTGAGATCGTGTAGTAAAACCCCATTTCATGCATAAAATTTGCACTATAGTCGGAAACACGTTACACTGAATAAGTTCGCCTACCATCAACCAAGGAAACACGCTACATTGTCTAAGTATTGTACTGATGGACGATAGTGCAGCCAAAAGAAAATGCTATTAGTAAGTTAATGTTATGGATTAAGTTAATCGTAGATTCTTTTTAATTCGAAGCCACTCCGAATCAACTGAAATCGATTAAAAAATGACGGTATGAAATTTATCAATAAAATCTGGTTTATTCTTGCGTTAACATCAGACATAAATAATACATAGTACATTATTGATCACATAATTAATATTTCAATAAATTTCGTTTTTAGCTTAATTGCTTATTATCTTACAGTGCATTGATTGCATCTAAATATTCTCGATATTTTACAATTTTTTGATTTCATATTTAAAATAAATATAAAACTTATGGCACATTCGATAGATTGCACTAGTGCGCACTAAGTGCGAATTTCTTCGGTGCCACGCATTCGGGTTGTACGCACTGTATTAGTGCATTCAAGTTGCTGCAAATGAAAATTGACCCAGTATAGTGCTGAATTTGTATTCGGATCAACCGAATGAACCGAACGAGTTCAAGAAATGTTGCATTGACATTTTTATCAGTGCGGTTTGGTGTTCGAACAAACAAAACTAGTTAGGCAGCAAAAAAATTACAAAATGGTGGATAAAGAAAGACTAAAATTATTTATTATAAATGATTTATTAGTAGTAGCGATGAAATAGAAGATATGTGTAATAAAAGAAGAAAGGCCAAAAGATAAAAATTATGTGGACATCGTGAATAAATACTCGGACAAAGAAGTATATAATTATGTATGATAAAAAACAAATACTTTTGATAATGAAAATATTTATGTTTACTCATTAGTTGTAATATAGGTTATTAATTTCAAACTTAATTCTGCACTAGGTCACGTCAATCTAATAGTTCTGCACTTGCATCGTGTCAAGATAGCATCGTGTCAAGACAGCATCGTGTCAGTGCATATGTATTGAATGTGTCATTAGCTAACGAAATGACCATTAAATAAGATTAATAAATTTTTTATTTAAATATAAAAATTGATTATATTAATTATTATATCATAAAAATGGTGGCATTAAACTAACCGTACTACATAAATATTGTAAAAAATTATATTTTTATATCATTATTGTAACAATTAAATTACAGTTTGCAATATTTCTGGAATATTACAGCATATTGTTAATTTACATTTCTGTAATATCTCTGCAATATTCCATTACAATCTGTAACATTGTAGCAACATTGCTTCAATCTTCTGTGCTGTATAGGCCTCAATCATCTTCTTGTTTTAATTTGTGCTACACAATTTATCAATACTATATTTGTTACTATATACTATATTGTTACTGTATAACATTAAATGTTCAAAAGAAAAAATTTTTAAAGATGATTAAAGTGATGGTTTAGTATAGCATTATACGAATTAAATGATTATACGAACCAAATATCGATTTATCATCTCCAGCCTTGAAAAATGGACGATGTACTTTAAGAAAAGTGAACATTGCTATATAGTAGTTTACATCCATTTTGTCAGAGGGCAATAGTGCGCTGCATTTTGCGATTACAGGTTTTAAGCCGTCATGTCCTCTCTCAGATTTCTTTCTGGCAATAATAAAGAAAAAGTGTTGTGTGGAGATAATAAATAAAACATTGAAATGTAAATATATTTGGTTATTTTTTACAAATACACATTTTCGAAATTAGATTAAAGATGATGAAGACACATGAGTTTTCAGTTTAGCAGTTGGTAATGCTCAAAGTTAATCGGCGAATAAAGTAATTGGCGTTGGTGAAACTGGCTGTAAACGTTTTATCGACAATTGTTACCCATACAGCACAGAAAGATTGCAGAAACATTGCAGAATGATTTCACTGAAACATTATAATATTGCACGGTGGTTGCTAAACATTGCTGAATCATTGTTGCAAAATTTGCTTTTTGTTATATTGCAACAAAACGTTCCAGCATGTAATATATTTGGATAAATTTTTTACGAAGACTTTAAAATGAAAACTATTTCTATACATATATCTCACTAACTTTAATTTTTCTACAAATCGCATTTTATGTGCTTTCCAAAAGCAATTTTTTATGATAAAACCGTAAAATATTCCAATAAATATATAAGTATTTGTTGGAACGCAGTTTAGTTTCATAATGTAATACCAGAATGCATTGCAGTCTTCCATTCTGTTCTTATAATTAGCGTATCAATAATAGATTTATAATTTTTATTTAGACTTAAATTATAATTTTTTTCAGAATTGGCGATTTTTGAAGGTTTTATTGCAAAATAAGTACAGCTACCAAATAACTTTTTGAAAAATTGGTAACATTGACATATTTTACCCTTGTACTTAGCTTTTTATTGTATGTCGAGCAGTGTAACACTATGTCATAGTTGGTACACTTTGTGTAAGACACAGTGTTACCTGTGTACGTTATTGGAAAACACTAACAGTCACACAAGGAACAGCTTTTTCCGAGGAACAGCTATGATTGGACAATTTCACAACTACGGATGTATTAAACCTGATTTAACGTGCCGTGTAATAGAAATCACTATCATACAAGAATAGTGATTAGACGTCCGATTTTTTTCGAACACATATATATTCTTTTTTTTTGAAAGCGTCTGGTGATGTCTGACCGCCGAATTTTTAACATGTTCGGTTTATTCATTGTGAGAGAGAGAGAGAGAGAGAGAGAGAGAGAGAGAGAAAGAGAGAGAGCAAAATAGTAACTACATATCTGTAATAAAATTTAAATTATTATATCATATTAAAGCCATTTTTTTGTTAATACTAAATACAATAATATCCTACTTTTGTACTACTTTTCAATCAGAAATGTTCTAGATAAGATTTATTGTGGGATTCTCTAAATATTTTATCGACAATTATTGTTATCGTTAACTAGCAACAGCCAATAAGAACAGCGCTTTCTTCCATTGTTCTGGTATTGGTTGTCGCTAATTAGCGACAATCATCGATAAGATATTTAGAGAATCCCGCTACTGGATAACAATCTATATAACTATAACTTTATCCCTAAGAAAATAAAAAGTGAAAATTTTAACCATTGAAATTAATGGAGAAATTTTTCACTTTTCACTTTTCATCCTAGGAAAAAAGTTTCATAATTGATATCTTAGTCACCCATACCGAAAGCAAAATATTTAATTTTCGGTGTTTCAAACATTAGAGCACGCAAAAAATCGGAACGCAAAAAAAACGGATTCTGGGATAAAAGTTATTCCGTGGTTAATTTAATTCTGTACGTTCAACGTTTTCTTCAACGTTTTCTAATCTTCCTCTCCCACAACTCGAAATCTACATATATAAACACTGTAAACATCTCGTTGATCCGTGAAAAGAAATGGAAATGAAATGAAATGTGTGATGAAGAGCGGGGCGGGAAAAGAGCGAATATCGCATTTCGCATGCGCGCGCATCGTTCATGGCGGCCGCGAGTTGCGGAGTCGTAGGGTCTGTTCGTATACGTGCAGACGACAGCGATCCTTTGGCCGATTTTTCGAGCCCAAGTTCTCGTCGCGTCGATTCACATCGAAGAAATCACGATAACCGCGAGCGCGACAGCAACGGTCGAGCTCGGCTTTCGTCGGGAGCGTACGGCAACCAACCGGCAAGACGAAGCTCAAAATGCCACTGGTGAGTCCATCCTCCATGCATTCTTTCTCTCTTTTTCTCTCTGCATCTTTCTCACTCACAAGCGCCTCTTTCTGGCTCATCTGGCTGTCATTCCCTCATTCGTGAAAAGTGTTTCGCTTGGCTGTCCCACTTGCGATCTGTTCCTCGAAAATCAATTCCCTGCGTCACGATTCTTGATCGAGGAGCGATTGTAGCTACGGAACGGAGCGAGGATGCGACTGCCCGTCCTTACGATTTCTGAGGTAGGAGCTGGGTGCGGTTTTTTGTGGTTAACTCCAAGTTCAAAGAGTGATGCGAGGATGAAAGGGAGTTTTCGAGAGACAAAGCGAGTTGAAACATCAGCGTTAAGCTTCATTTTATGTGTAACAGAGTTTAGAGAATTTGTCTGGAATGTAATCTAAAGAGATTAGTAATAACAGAAAAGTATGTCTATATACTACAAGTTAACGCTAATGTCAAACAAATGTTTCCAATATCAGGATGATATGCAATGCTTATTGATGTTGAGAGTGTGAGAATGTATTAAGTATATGTTTTAATATTTGTAAAAAGAAGCAGATGAAAATAGCAGTCTTTCCAAGAAATTCAAAGATAGTTATGCGACGTTACATTTTATTTTATAGAGCCAGAGCTCGAAGAAAACATTATGTGTACTGCCTGAAGAGATTATTTACGAGAGAAAAGTACGTTATTGTACAAGAATCTGATATTAATATCCATAATAAATATTTGCTCTTTATTACATTAACCTGTATGAAAATTTATTATATTTTATATATATATATATATATATATATATATATATATATATATATATATATAGTTATATTTGAGAGATAAGGTTATAGTCTGTACATTAGTATTACAAAAAATATAGGCTTAATAATTTGTAATAAATACGGTAATGTTGTATTTTTTTAGGGTAATCATGCTGCCCTCACACCGCTGGAAGACATGTCCGCGGGACGAGGGCAGGCAGGTGGAGGGCCTCCTCAGAACTGTGAGAAAGTTTTTATACAGCGCGATTACAGTGAAGGTACTATGGTCAAGTTCCAAACACGGTTTCCTACAGAATTGGAAAGTAGAGTAAGTATCGCAGTCAATCATTTTTAATATATATATATATATATATATATATATATATATATTTTGCAAAGTTAATATATTTACTGAAAATAAAAAAAAAGATTTATTAGAAAATATTTCTTCTTTAGTTAGACAGACAATTGTTCGAGTATACGATCAATCAGTTGAATAACTACTTCGCTGAGGCAGAGCGCGCCAGTTGTTCTACATACTGCGAGAGCTGTCTATACTGTCTCACAGGTTATCTGATAAGCATATGTACCGAAACGCATTATGAAAAGTGTCTGCGCAAGGTCGCCAAGTTCGTCAGTGAGCAAAACGATCGAGTGTACAAGCCACGTGGCCTCCTGCTAACAGATCCAACAACACGCGGGCTCAGGCTAATAGAGATCTCGGTACTGGATAGACCTGCGTCGTGACTGCATATTAGCCGATCCAGGGAGTTCTTCATGTGACCCCCCGTGCAGTATTCAGGACATTATGTCGCCAGAATCACAGACATGCACGCGCTCGTGAATGCCTGTCGGCACAATTATGGGGCATACCGGTTAGTTTGAATTCTTTTCACAAGGTGCTGAAATTCTGCAAGGCTTGAAAGAAGAAATTTTCCGTCAACGATATCTTGTAGGCCGCAAATTGCTCAGGTGCACCTTGCACGATTAATCTTGCCGAACACGCGTGTAATGAGTCAAAGCTCTCTTGTCGTCGGGCCTCATACTTGGTTCTGAAAAACAAATTTAGATTGATTTGGTGATCAGATCTGTAATACATGTGTATAAAAATCTGCGAGAAATAAGGATGCGGAAATGTGTGTGGTTGATTTGTAGAAATTTCGCACTGTCAGATCTATCAATATAATTGTAACAAAGCAAGATTATATCAGGTCGGTCTAATTGTGGCAAGAAAGTCTCGTGTTCATTCGCATTCGTGATATCTCAATCCTAAATGGCAGCGTTCTCAAAGGAGAGCGTAAATTCAAGCGTGTAGATGGGTAACAAAGCCGTGGCTTCTATAAATTCAATTTTCTATGTGCGTACAAAACATATAACATACGAAAGTATATGTGGCGAATTAGGGTACGGTAGGAAAGTGGAACTTCGTCTTCATAAATGTTACTGAACGATGTCATGAACTTACCTTAAACCGCTACTTTGATTTGTCATATATATATATATATATATATATATATATATATATATATATATATATATATATATATAATGGGGTCTACATATTTTTTTACTGTTCATTTATAACTTTATCGTATCATCTGCATTTAATTAATGAGACATGAATGAGATGCGTGTCAGCGTGAATTAGCAAAGAGATGGCATTCGATGTTAGCGTTTATAGCATGTATTTCGTTCAAGTTTCGTCGAACTGAGAACCTTGATTACGGGCGAGTCTTGTTTTCTACGAATGCTGACGAATGAATCTCCGAGTTCTCATCTTCCGCAATGTATCTTCCATTGCGTTTATGTATCCGCGCGTATAAAGCATAAAGCTTTCTCACATACGTATGTATTGAATGGGATGTTAGTTCGTCGTGTTGGTATCTCTCGACAGCAAAGGTAGTAGATTTGATTGGAATTACTAGCACAAACATTTGTCGCGCCGAGACAAAGAAACCCGAGGATTGGCTAAAAAAAAAAAAGAAAAAGAAATTATGTAAAAAGCGGTGATCTATAAAAAAATAAATTACATTACAAATTGATTAGCATTGTGATCAAGACAAAAATCGTTTACGAAATGCGAAAAAATTTTGTACATTTTAGTCCGTTCTCTTAGTCGAAACTGGTCACCCAATGCAACGCTTTTCATATTCCGTTCCCGCTAATTAGTTGTAAACTAATGATCTCAAACGATACAACGATACAACACCATGTTTATCTTTATTTTTTCTTACGCGTTTTGGGAGCCTAAAGTAGCACGCAAAACGCAACGCCACGAAGTGATCTTTTTTTGGCACGATGATAACTTTGATTCCAACATAACATGAGTCTCACGTAGAGAACGGTACGATATACACATTTATACAGCATATACGATAGATATTTTGGAAAACATCCTTAAACTGTATTTCATAGAAATCTAATATTGGTCAATATTGAAAGATAATAATTATTATTTTAAGTATTAAAAGCACTATTGCTCGTTACTTTTAGTACTCAAAATAAATAATTAATTACTCTCTTTCGATAATAAATTGACCAGATTTCTGTGAAAGGAACATCTAAACATTTTTAATATATCCTTCGGAGATTCTTTGCTGTATGAATAAATATGCGTAAAAATCTCACGTGTCCACAGTATCAAAAATTTAGGTCAAGGTTTTTCATCGACTGAAATCCTCGATTTACGCGCATTTGCTGCAGATACAACGGCGAAGGATCTCTTGTTCTTGATCACAATGCCCGCGGAGCCTGCTCGACGTTGTAATGCGATGTTTGCTGAAAGAATCTTGCCAAATAAGCGTGTCACTGCCTCAGCATGCGATTTCCTAGCGCATATGAGTGCTTGGAGAAGACGTACAGAGATCGTCCAAAAAAGATCTCCGAGATCGAGCGAGAGAAAGATGAGATCGAAGAAAGGAAGAGAGAAAACCATTGAGAAGTTGCAAAAGAAAATCTCTCGGGAAGTTTCCCGCCAACTAATTCTTTGGAACGTCGCAATATCACGTGCATAAGGCTCTGACTGCATGTATGTGCTCGTGTATGCGCATGTTTGCATATAATGTATATATAGCGGATTATAATTGTCGACACGAAATAGGAGACAGAAGGAAACAAAAAGAAAAAAGAGGAATCGTTTGTTATACTTAATTTAATTTGTAGGACCAATATTGGATTGATGATCCGTAACTGTAAAGGACACCATCGTACGAGTGTAATTTCTAAATGTTTTATTAATAAAAACGGCGTAAACATACTTGCCTGTGTTAGATAATCCGTCCTCGATTCCTCGGGACAATGTTTCCGGTTTCTCTCTATTCCTCGTTTCATTCAAGATATTCTGATTTTTTTTAATGCAGTGGAAGGACAAAGTATCGATAATGATAATATTTAATTTTTTATAAATTTATGTAATATATATTATATAATATATAATATAATAATATACAAGGTGAATATTAAAGATTAAATCAACAACTTTTTATCATGAGAGATAAATTGTCGATTGCAATTGAAAAAAGCGTGAATCCAGGCAACAAAGTTCAAAATCGAAATAGATGTTTTTAAATTTAGATCTACAATAGATATCTTGAGCCTTAAATCGTAAGAAATTACAGTCAAATGCGAGAAGAATAATTAATTGTGTGATTCATCCAATTCTTATAGATCTTATGTCCCAATCTTTGTGTTGTTCTTATGCTCTTTCCAATTGCAGTAAGATTTTAGTTTACAAAAAATTTGTTTAAAATTATTTCGAACTAGATAAAAATTTTTTTATAGATTTTTGGATATTGAAAACGATGTCGCAAGTTAATTTCACTGGCACATTGTTTCTGAATTATTGAGATTTAATGTACAAAGAATGAATTTTTTTGCATTAATGAATTATTGAGGTTTAATATACAACAAATAAATTGTTTATGTTATTTGATTACATTTTTTTATAACATAAAGTTAAATGGAAAATTTGTTATCTTAGAAAAATCCTGTATTTGAATTCTTTATAATCTGGCTAAAAAATAAGAGATATCAAAATTGAAAAAAAATATATTTTACAAGGGATGAATAATACATTCATTTTTTAATCAAAATTTCAAGGTAATTAATATTCTTTAAAAAAAAATATCAAATACAATATTGTTTCAAAAAAGTTTTGTTTTTACATTAAATCTCGTTTATCTTAAAAACCTGATATAGAATGTTTTAGCTTGTGGTATCGTTTTCAGTATTCAAAAATCTATAAGAAACATCTAGTCCAGTTTGAAGTTGAAAGCAATTTTTTACTGTAAACTAGTGTCCACAATTTATCCACGATAAAAAGCTGGTTCAACTATTAATATTCACCTTGTGTTGAATCCAGATATCCATCCGAATGTCATATAAATAAGGAAGCATTTAATCGAAACAAGTTGGTTTCTTTGGAAATTTAACGCAGAATTGACACCATGTACTGGCGCCCTCTCTGCGAAAGACGGCTGAGGCGAGAAGTAGTAAGTCATATCGAGAAAAAAAACTAGAAAAAACTCGATAGAATTATATTTCTACTATATTTCGAACTATATTTCGATAGAATTAGTTACGATATCGAATTTTATTTCTGCATTGAATATATAAATTCGTTTTAATTGTGTACGTTATAAATATATAAAAAATGTAAAGAACGATTCTGAAAGCATTTTATAGTATATAAAGAACAGATCTGATTATTGTGAAGTTAACCGAAATTAATCACTTTGATGTGATACTTCGAGAATCGTAACGTCGCATCGATAAGTTCCGAATCGTGAAATATATCATGTTGAAGTCATAAAGTCTCATTGAATCATTCAGCCGATCGATTTTTCAAGTTACTTTACGAGCGAGAATGCGTTTGATGCGCAATCATCACCCAACAGAACCCCAAGTTATGTTTTTTAATCATTTACGCTTCTATTTAACATTAAAATAACTTTTAATAATTATTTTGGAGTTATTTTGATGTTAGAAGAAAGTCATCAATATCAACATATCATTTCCCATACAGCACAGAAAGATTGCAAAATGATTGCAGATATATCTTATTGCAATATTGTAATATTGTAAATAGATTGCGTAATATATTTGCAATGTTGTTGCAATGTCATAGCATCATAAAAATATTTGCCTTCAGCAAAAATTGCGCTGTTGCAGCACAATGTATTCGCAACTATTATTAAAAATAATTCTTTTATTACTGAATATAATTTGAAATACAATTTGTGATATAAATAAAAAAATACAGAAAAAGAACTAATCAATATATATTTTATATAATTTTATATGTAATTTTATATATAATTTT
>Ga0157364_1007939_pt1:5000-10992 | contig 10992 bp, 5 predicted proteins | sample AttsexASBM2_FD_111476 | JGI IMG/M metagenome (GOLD analysis project Ga0157364, IMG submission 111476) | Fungus gardens microbial communities from leaf cutter ant in Ribeirão Preto, State of São Paulo, Brazil - Atta sexdens ASBM2 | ecosystem: Host-associated > Fungi > Mycelium >... | reverse complement strand
ACGTCCATATTAATGTGTCCATTTAGTAAATAATAAATTAAATTTAAGTCAAACTTAATACATTTTCTTGAGTTAAATTGTTATTTTTATTGTTTTGATTAAATAACGTATTAAGTAGGAGCAATGACCTATAAAAATGATTAAAAATAACTCAAGTTGGATATAATTTTACATTATAAATTTAACAATGCTCGGTACCTGGGAACAATTAAAATCGAGGAACAATTAAAATGCTTCAATACATTAGGCGATAATAGGATCCTGATATCATTTTCTATTTTAAATTCTGTCGATCGAGATTACATCGATCGATTACGAACAATGACAACATTTTCATTAGTAATTATGCAGACAGCTATTATCAAGCAGTGAAATTAATTTAATGCCGCATAACGTCATCGCGAATTATACAAAACGCATAATACGTATGCGCAAACTGGAAAATAATCGGACAGTTGTATCTGATGCAATTACAATTTGGAACAGCGTGATTAATTACCCTCACTACGCACTTGGCTTTATTATTCAACAAATGTGCCTGTGGTTACGTGAAAATGCGCAATAATACAAATGTATTTACGACGTCAATATTTATTCGACGTTGTTATGAGAAATCATCGTTTTGAACCACAGGGACATGTAATAAACATATAGTAATGACAAAATAAACAAATGAAATTTAGATTATAAGAATAAATATTAAATAAGAAAAAGAAATTTAATTACTTTTTTTATCAAAGCGAAACTGATGTTTCATAATATATATTTCATATGTCTATATGAAAATTTGCAAATATGTATTTTTGCGTTCTATAAACTGCATGCCAATTCTGTTTTATCGGATTTGAAACGCAATCGTAAATTGAAGCTGGAAATAACATCACAAATTTATATTGATCGTCAATTTAATAATACTAATGAGTCTCTTAAAAGAACTTCTTGCGAAAAATGTCACTTGAATCAAAATTTGAACCTAGATTTTTCTCATTCCGTACGGGTGTTATTAATTCTTGTCATTTCCAGCTTTTATAGTTTGTAACTGTATTTCTAATTATTCGACAAATTGAATCAGTGCAGTTTATAGAAAAATGTATTTGCAAATTTTCATATGAATATTATCAAGTACTAATATTTGACTTGAAAAATATAATTTTTTCTTTTTATTAAAAAAAAAAAAAATTAAACGAAATGCTCCATCTTTCGTAAATATTTTCAGCGTAGAAAAAAATTGAGAGACCATCGCGTGTTCAGTCATTAATCGGCGTTGTTTTCAGAATATTCAATAAATAATGTAATCTAATTTTAAGTTACAAATCAGTCAAGAGAAAGTAAATGATATGTATCAGTGCACGTATATTCGTATATATTTGAATACCTAATATGCGTGAGAGGAAGACGAGTTTCTTGCTTGCTTAAAAGTATTCGACCTTTATATTTCTGGTTTTCTCGAAAAGTGCTCGTAGAAGAAAGGAGGGGAGGTATCCAGATAAATGATTCCGGCATTGATAATGACGTTGCCTTACTGACTGGCTTTCTAGCAATGACGGGATGTAGCACGCGAGGCGTGTTTCATAGAAATAAGAAGTCTCAACGGGGTCGACAGGCGCTCGTTGTTGATGTATGTGTAAAAGTAAATGACGATATGCCCGACGAAATACATACCTGTGGACACTTTCGATGTCGTGACGCATCGAGAGTAGCCGCGTAATGACGAAATCGTCGAGAGCAAGTGGCCGTGCGAGGGTGGGAGTAAACGATCTAGCTTTCATGTAGAAAGAGTGAAAGATTTCGTTAGTGACGTCCCGCGCTATCCCCGTAGAAATTTAATGATCACGAACGCTCTATATTAATTGCATTGAACGGCTGCAATCGTAGAGCGTGTCGCGAGACGAAGTGAAACGTGTGGTCTCGTCCTGTTAGAAAATGAAAAGGACGAGGCTTCTCTTTCGTCCATGTTTATACTTTCTTCGGCTAATGCGAGAGATATCGCATACGATATTCTCTCGTTTCTATAGATCGGCAATCGGGCCTCCCAACATACGTTTGTTCATGTAATAAAATAGATTTTACAAGATAATCGGATGGACAATGATGATTAGATGCACGACAGAGATTTCGTGGAATTTATTTGAATATCTTAACTCTTTGTCTGCAATTATATTTTTTATCCCCCGTAATTTGGATCTTTCTTGTCTAATCCAAGTTTTTTACTGTTCTAAGCTTTCAAAGAATGTGGAAAAATTCGAGGTTACTTTTTAACATCTCTGTTACATTATTAAATATATTGTTAAATTTATAATGTCAAATTATAAATTGACTTATTTTTAATTACTTCTATAAGTCGCTATTGCTTAATACGTTATTAATTTAATTAAAACAATGAAGTTAAACGTTTTAAGAAGATATACAATTCAAAAATATATATTAAATTTAACTCAAATTTAGTTTATTTTTTACTAAATGCACACGTTAGTATTGTTGTTTACTTTAAAACTAACTGCAGAAACGAATTGATTTACATTTTGATACACATATGGAAGTTAAAAATAACAAAATATTGTTTAACTCAAGAGATTGGATTACCATTGCTCCTTTAATATCTAACAATGTAAATATTAGATAAGTGGACATTATTTATGAGAGAAATTCGGACTTCTTTATTTCATAAGAATTTGAGAGTGAAATTTTGCGCGTCAAAAGAGATCTAGATTACAGAGGATTAGAGATTACAGAGATCTAGATTACAGGAGGATTAGAGGATTAAGTAAATGTGTTGGTAGAAAAGATTGTATTTTTCTAGTACTATAAAAAGAAATTACTTACGTACATAAAAGGGCACAAAATTTATGAAAATCTTCTTAGCGTAGCTGAATAAGCAAATTGTCGGCGTTCTGCCAACAAATTCGTCGTTTTTATTTTTTATTTTCACGAAACGTCATAAATAAATTTCATGTGTTCACGCTGCGTCGGTGCGAGTTGACATACGTGTAACGAGATATCTCACGGCACAGTCAACATACTATGAAGCGATCTCGTTTACGAAACTGCTCGTTTCAACACGCGCCGGACAAAACAGACAGGGAAGTTCACCACGTTTCAGAAACCGCAGCAATTTACGGATTACCTCGATCAAATATGTCACGAATTGCCGTGGATAATCGCAGGCAATCTCGCGCATTTGTGATCATTTAATTCTTGGTAATCAGACGAGCATTCCGATGGATAGTTAGATCATCATGGTCGTCATCATCGTGCGTTAGTGTTCCTAGAAGTAAGAGCCTGGTCAGTCTTCTAGTTTGATTAACTTTAGCTCAGCCTTAGCAATTTTTTTTTTTGCTCATGTAGATGCCAGTGAGGGTCTATGAAATCTTGTTGGAAATTATGATGTGCGATTTTGGTGTAAATGTTGGTGTATTAATTCGTCAATAATTGTTTTCTACAATTTTGAATAATATAATAGAATAAGAAACATGCCATCTAAAGTTTGCATTTTATTAATTACATTATATAAAATAATTTAAAAAAAAATGTTCCAATGATTTAGTGAAATATACAGTTTTGATAGAGTCTCCCAGACTGATGAGCTAATAATAAAAAATGCCGTACGTACACATATACATGCTTAGTTATCATCTGACTGATTTTTCTGACTGAAGTTAATAAAAAATAGGACAAGATTGGTCAAATCAAATTAGTATTTCTAGAGACACTATCGTAAGTGCACACGTGACATGTCCGCGAAGAACATTTTCCTGTCGGAAAGGTACCGTGAAAAGATCTAGGTCGGCGTGATTCCTGACGTTTAGATGCGCATGCGATTTAATATGCATACCTCGGCGCCACTGACACATACGGGTCGCGATCGAGAATGAAGAAGAGAAGAGCGTTCCCGGACCCCAACGAAGGGAAAGTTATGACGATTTCGACGCGTCCACCTCCGTCATCATTGAGCGAGCGACCTCGATGCACGAGCAAGTGCAACGACGCGACGGCCGCGCTGCGCCGCCAGTTCAATGCACACGGCCGATGAATAATGCACGAGAAAAGGATTAAGTAAGATCATGGAGTTCGCTGCTCTTTGTCCCTGAGGCTTTCGATATAATTGCGTGACGCGCGGAATGATTGAATTGGTTATTTTGAAAGAGTGTGACAATCTCTCTGAGACCAATTTTTTCTAGCGCGTGACGAAACACACTGTAAAAAATTATATGTAAAATTACAACAATTATAGTGGATAATTTTCTATTAAAGGTATATATTTACAAATAAAATTATTCTTCTTTGTAATGACTAAACAATTTGTGAAAGTAAATTTATAGAAATAAAATTTATCGAAATATTTAAATATTAATTTTTTAACGAATTACATACAATTTTTCTTGAACCATGTTATTGATGAATATAAAAATGTAAATGTAACGATTATCATTATGTTGTACAATATTATAAAAATATATACATTTACATAATAAATATATACATTTACATAAAACCTATAAAATATACTATGTTATTGTAATTTTCAATTTAATATGAAAATATATTTGTACGATTAAAAAGTAAAAGTACTAGTTTTTGTAAAAATACATGTAAATTTGTTTCTTTTACAATGCACATGTCGTGATGGCCCTCCCGCGAAGAAGAAACTACGAAAGCCGATTATGTAAAGTTGATGAAGTAAGGCGGGAGCGAAATAAACGAGACGTTATTCTCCAGTGAACCATTTATAATCCAGAAAAGAATTATCTATTCATTGAAGGCGGCGGAACCGGTAGGGTAATCGCGAGGGTAATGCGAATTACAATTAGACCGTTTCCTTCTGTTACCGTCTCTCGCGCGATTATTGCGCGTGGCAATTTTATTATACAATATCCGCTCGCCAGAATCTAGGATCAAAATGATATACGACTGAAATAGAAAAGTTGTGTACTTTCTCATATTATAATTTGTTGGAAAAAGTGACACCGCTTCCGCCTTCCTCTCACCTTCTCAGCAAAACAATAGGTCATAGTTTTTTCTCACAAAATTATACGTAATGTATTTTACTGTGTACATGTGTGCATTTCTTTTTTTTTTTGGGAAGTAATTTCTAGAAACTCACGTAACGCTGTTACATTGCTCAGAAATTCTCAGAGGACATTAACATGCACCCGTCTAATTACTAAACGTAATAATGTTACTCTCATTTACTTGTATGAATTCTGCATATTGTAATATTTAATAGGATGTACTAGATTGTATGTTTGGTGTACTTAACAAGTAACAACATCTCTTACTTTAAATCATATTAGAATTATTACTTAGGGAAAGCGTGGGTAAACAATTTTTTAATACAGTAAACAATTTTTTTAATTTTTTAAAGAATAGTAAATGATATTAAACGAATATGTAAATAATACAACTACGTAGACTAATGTCTTATTTCACTATTAAATATTAATGGAGCAATGGTAATCCAGTTCCTTGAATTCAGCATAACATTTTGTTGTTTTTAACTTGTGTATCAAAACGTAAATTAATTAATTTCTGCAGTTAATTTTAAAGTAAACAATATATAGATAATATTAATATATATACTTAGTGAATAATAAACTAAATTTTTAAGTCAAATATTTAATATATTTTTTGTTAAATTTTTTAACTTCATTGTTTTAATCAAATTAACGATACAGTAAGTAGAAGCCTACAGAAATTAAAAGATTAAAAAATTTAATTCAAACTAGATATAATTTGACATTATAAATTTAAGAAATTTCAAATTGGTCTCCGCTAAATCTTATAATAGTGCTTAATAATATTTCAGTGAAATTGCATATATGTATATAGGTCTGTAAATTGTGCGCTGATTTAATTTTAGGTCTTGAAATGTAACTCTAATTAAAACTAGAATAGTAATATCACGTTTTCCTACGTAGTTGTTTTAAATTTTACGTGTTACATTTTACATTTTTATCATTATTTTAGAGGATTAAAATAGATCTCTTTTTATCGT
>Ga0157364_1007939_pt1:0-2500 | contig 10992 bp, 5 predicted proteins | sample AttsexASBM2_FD_111476 | JGI IMG/M metagenome (GOLD analysis project Ga0157364, IMG submission 111476) | Fungus gardens microbial communities from leaf cutter ant in Ribeirão Preto, State of São Paulo, Brazil - Atta sexdens ASBM2 | ecosystem: Host-associated > Fungi > Mycelium >... | reverse complement strand
AGAAAGTGATGGGGACGTATTTCGCATATTAGGAATCGACCGGTTTTTGCGATTGCTGTTTCATTCACGCGAGCGATAATTCGTATTATCGTAAGGTACTTGCAGAGCCGAATAAAAAGCCCACCTAATTTTAAATAGAATTTTTATTTTAAAAAAATTTTATTTATGTATGTGAGGATATTAAAATAAACTAAGTAAAAATAAAATCTTTATTTTTTGCTCATTCACAAAAATTAAAAAATAAATTAAAAATAAAAAAAGAAACTAAAAAACATGATTTTCCTAAATCAATTAAAATTATTAATCATAAGAAGAAAATTCTTTAGGACATTTATTATACTTTTAAATATTATCTAATATAATTATCTATAATTTGAGCTAATTAATCTTATCTTTGAAAATTTCTAGCAATTTAAATACAATTTTAGCTTCTTAAAAGTTAGTAGAATTAAAAGTTGTTATCCTCTGGCGTAAGTCCCATACGTAACAAATAAATAGAAATGGCCATAACAATAACATAAATAAATATAAATAACTTATTTAATAACAGTTCATTGTTTCTAAGAAACAATTAATTAAGAAAATTAATTAATTTGTTATTTTCCATAGTTAGTAAGTTGAATAATATATAATATTATAATAAACTATATAAAATAATATATACTGTATATATAAACTTTATAGCGATTATAAAAATTATTATAAAAACGACACATACACACATAAGTCATAAATTATTGTTGCATTAAATGTGTTGCCGATTCTAATTCTCTAGCCTCTTTATATTAACTTCTTATGGCACATTTTTTAAACATATACTCTAGGCATAAAGCACGTTTTTAAGTAATGAATTTAAAAATGAACCTTATTCGATTTTTAACTTTCCTTATATCATCATAATAATGTTCGCCAGATTCTCGCGGATATGTTCGCTCACAATTTGATCATTTTCGTCCGCGACGTGTGGTTCACTGATGAGAAATCTCTATAGGCTAACTCACCAATTACTATGATCAGAGCTACGAAATACAATGGATCGAATTCCCCAGGGCGAAATGGATTTTAATTAAAAATTTTTCTGAAACGCGTACACTCCAACTGGAAGCATTAAATGTCCTTAGGGAACTTTTAAATTGTTGAATTGATTTTATTTAATTGATTGATCAAATACACGTAATTAAATCTTTATTATATATTTCATATTTTCCTTTATAAAGCTTTTTGAATGAATATATCCTGAGGCATATTAATTTGTAAGGTGGTTATAGTAATGATTTCCATACAAAAGACGTCAGCAATTCTTTCTAAAATTATTAATATATTGAGATAATTATAAAAATACTTTGTTTTATATATATATATATATATATATATATGTATGTGTGTACTTAAATATGTAATAATAGTATATTCCAATTAATACTACTTATGTATTCATCTTTCATTCTACTCATCTTTTAATAATGAAGTTGATTAAATGCAATTTTCGAAATGCATAAGTTTCTACGTGGTAAGCAAAATTACTATATTATTTCTAGCAAGAAGAGAAATTTTATATCTTTTTATGCGCAGTAGAGACGATGTTGGCACACTACATTGGGTGGTCGATATGTTTTTCCGTCGTTTGTCGAACATTCTCTTCTTCTTTCCTACCCTTCGGTATTTTTTACATGAGTTGGCAGTTCATACGCTGTACGTGACATCACCAAGATATATGTTATCCGGCGTGGCGAGCGAATATGATAGCGTAGTGAAAAGCTGGCCCACCTTTTACTGGCCGGCGTGGGCGGATTCGAAAAAAGTTTATTATTCGTTAGCGATCCCGGTGAACTACCTACGGGCGAATTCAGGATATGTGACTCCGGGTGCTTACGGACCGAGCGAGCGAAAATTCACAAACGTGCGTTGACCCACTTGTCGCGGCCTGGTCGATGAAATTCGATTCTACGATCGCGCGTCGAGCTTTCGCCGCTCTACACGTCGACGCGCATTAATAGAATCTAACAACAGCAGCAGAAAATATGACGATCGTGTAAAACCACGCTTACGACAGCATCAGCGGAAGATTGATGGAGCTACGTTTCCACATGAATCAATCTCTATTCGAAATCGATCGGCTCAGAAATATCTGGCCAAGATGTGAAGAATAAAATCGGATGTAACATATGTAATATTGTGAATGTCCTAAAAGGAATATAGTTTGATGATTATTATAATATCTTCGACATTACGTATAAGAAGAAGTAAAATCTGTTTAAATACATTAGAATATATAATACGAGATGTTCTCGGGTTTTCTCTTGAACTTCAATCTATTCTATATTCTTCAATATATTCTATAAACTGAAACAAGACAAATGTGTTGTACAAACATAGGCTCTAAAATGCTTTATTAAAAAATTATAACAAAAATATGAAATGTGTAGAAACAATTTTATCTAAATTTGCACTTCAAAATGCTGTTCGTCTATGTTTATAAGTTTCATATTGATGTAATTTT
>Ga0157364_1007938_pt1 | contig 10992 bp, 3 predicted proteins | sample AttsexASBM2_FD_111476 | JGI IMG/M metagenome (GOLD analysis project Ga0157364, IMG submission 111476) | Fungus gardens microbial communities from leaf cutter ant in Ribeirão Preto, State of São Paulo, Brazil - Atta sexdens ASBM2 | ecosystem: Host-associated > Fungi > Mycelium > Unclassified ... | reverse complement strand
TGCGGATTCATGGTTGCCGAATTCGGCACGAGTGTAGACGACTCAATGATCGATGGATCTTGCTTCACCTTGAAGTAATCCCAGAAGAGCTGACTGTAATCGACCGTCGTAGGTTCGTCGACTTGTCGGAACAAATCTGTTGTGATCGGGGCGACATAGCGCAAAGTCGTTTGCTCAATAGAATATATCTGCGAGTTCGAAGAATTTTTCATAAAACCATGAGGAATTGCCAACGTTTCAATATCAGTTAAACCTGCTTTTTCCAATGGAAACGCAGTTGTCTCATAATTCTCAGAAAGCTCCTTTTCTTGGTTTAATTTTAGCGATTGTTTTGCTTTATTTACATTATTGTCTTTTCGTAATTTGGATTTTTTCTTCTTCTTCGCCTTGATAGACTTATTTTCATATTTTTCATTATCTTCAACATAATCTTCATTCTCCAATTCCGAACTGTCAACTTTGATGTCATGGCGAAGTTTCGATTCTTGTGAATTTTGATATACCTTTGAATTCCTCTCGGTCTCTTCAGTATCCTTCTCTATATCCTCTTCTAGTTTCTGGATGTTATTCTTAGCAATAAATTTGGGGTCTATCTCAGATTCTTCCCAGCTGTTTCTACCGTATCCTATCAGATTATCTTCATCATCCGCTTCCTCGAACTTTCTACTTTCTTTCAAATGATCTTGATAGTCTTCCTCATACTCCTTGAATTCATCTGGCATCAAGTTCTTATTTTTCTCTTTCTTCTTTTTACCGCTTAAAGAATTCTGTTTGCTTTTCTTATGATCGTGAAGTTTGCGCGCAAATCCTTCGTGAAAATCAGCATCTCTGATGTGTCCTCCATGATCGTAAGCCGAATCCTCGTATCCCTCCTCAGTGTACACCGTGTTAACCTTCGTGTTCGTGACAACTTCTCTCAATCTGGGTGCATTACGCTTCTCTTCATCAGTCTCCGCGCTTTCGACTGCCTGCTGCTGTGGTAATCTTTTCACAGTGTGACTTCCTCGAACCTGAGCATGCAATTTCGTCGGCACGAAGTCCAAGGTAATATTTTTTTCGGGTGGCGGCTTCGCCCAGATTCCAGGAGCCACGTATTTTGGTTTAGTAGGCACATCTCTGGCCTCTTCGTGTTCCGAATATGGTATCGGATAATCTGGAGGCTCTTCTGAGTCATTATCTTTTGTAGTATACTCGTTATGTTGATAAAATGGCGATGTATATCGATTCAAAACATTCTTTGTTTCCGAAGAATCAAGTATTTCTTTCGCTTCTACAGTCGTTGAAGTTGGCAAATAGGTTGTGAAATCTTGATAGATTGTTGTTGTAGTATTCAAGGGCTGTAACCAAGTGTGATTAGTAACTTTATCGGTGGAATCAATATTGGTCTTAGTGATGTTAATATTCTGACTCGATGACACATGATGGATGCTGGCGACCGTCAGAACAAAAATGATAACTAGATTATAGGTTTCTCGTTGCTGTTCCATTTCTCTGAATTGTTCTTCGCTTCATAGCACTATCAAGGTGAAAAAATATTGTTAGACATGTGACTAACAATAATTATTAAAGTATAAAAAAAAGTTTTCAGTACGCACATCTTCACAATTATTATGTTGAATATTAAAACTGAAATATGTAATATTAATGTTTAAATGTTAGAAATACGCACAAAAAGAATGATTTTGCTAAAATATCTAAAATTTTAATAGATACAAATTTAAAAATGATTTTATTGAATCAAAATAAATATATAAAAAATTCAAGCATGATCATCAAATCTGTATTTATAACTAAATTTTTACATATTTCAGCAAGATCATTCTTTTGTTATTTTTTCCGTATATATTAATTATTTATTATAATATATAAGAGGAGATGAATATTATTTTAATCACAAACTGTATCAGTTTAAGATCGTGTAGAACGGCACCAAATATCGAATTCGTTTTTTCACGATAACGAATTGCAATTCAGACTCTTCACAGCAGTAGAAGACACTATGTTACTTAGTTTTCAAAGAACGCGGATTCTACGCGGACAACAGGTGATGCTTATCAATTTATGTTCGTCGCGGCAAAGGAGAGAAAATCGCGATTTACGTGCGAACTGCCGGCACGATTTCTAATCATCTTCGATCGAGGTCTAACATCAAACTGGCCGGCAGCACGGGCTGCATGGCCTAATTTATATTTTCCAGTCATCTGAAAAGAGAGGGAGGGTGAAAAACGTTAGAACGATTAGATCCCTGCTTCGCGAAGCGTGCAGATCCGATCGTTCAACGATTCTGTTACTCTCGATTGGATTCGTTCGTCAAGCCGTTTCACCCAAACGCCTCTCTTCTCCGGTTCACGTATTAGAAACTCTGATGTATAACTTCATGATACTCCAATTACAATGCGCTCGTACTCTTTTTATTTTACGGTGCGATTACGAGCGCCTCATAAAAGACGCTCGAGAAGAGGAATGTGTCGTTAATTGAGCCAAGTGCATTGCTATCGACGAAGTAAAAGAACAAGATGTATGATGAGGCGCGAGGACGCACCATGAAAATATCTATCAGAACGGGCATAGAGCATTGTGTGATTTAGTTCGTTCAGTCAACTGTGAATGGTTCGTTTCACCGATTGCGTTCTCCACTCGTGGCGATTGTCTCCCGCGTCTCTTTCCGCGTTGAGCCGCGAAGCGTATCGTTCGAGCTACGGGACTTTCTTCGCTTCGACGAGTCCGTGAGAAAATTATCATAGAATGTAATTTCCATTTCCAGAGCAGTCACAAGTGTTTAAATAGATAAGTGCAGGGATGTGTATAGTGAGCATGTAATGCTTTAGCACGCAGATGGCTGAAGTAACATCTAACTTTGACTGAATGTGATGCTTCTCGTATTTAGATGATATTTTCACAAAATGGTCTTTTTTCTAATTAGATTATTGCATATATTTAGATATTTTATTATTAAAAGCGAATTTTTTAATTTCAAATCATGAGCATCAGTTCGAATAATTTTGTTACACAAATCAAGTCGATTGTAGCAAACGATACTCATCACCAATCTTTTCACGAACACGAGAATATGATTTTACGCACGTTATTATATCATAAGAACAAGACGAACGTAAGAGGTGTGTATTTAATAAACACGTAACACATTTAACTATACAGTAAGATTGTTTTAGTACAAAGTATTTTCTTGATACTTACAGTATAATATATGTTCTGTAGTATGTCATATTATATTGTTCCTTTTGATAAAGAGACTTTAAATAATAAACGCGTTTTATTATTATTTTTAATGACCGATTAATAAACCTAAATGATTCCAATTTCAAACAATCCTCTAACAACTTAAATTAAAAAATTAAAAATTAATATTAAACAGAAATCATTTTTTCAATCCTTTTAGCATAAAACTTCATTATAAATCTCAATTTTTTATCTAAGAAATTGATATTCAGTTACGCTTGCTAATGTTATTCTTTTGTCGATTGCAATAAAAACAACTAACAAATTTGTATTCTAAGTTGTAAAAATGCAGGTTAAATATTTAAAATTTAAAAACGTTATAAATTTATCTATAACATAAAGACTTATAATCTTAGATAAATTTTTTTGAAGTCTAAAAAGGATTAATACTCAATTTTTTTCAAATAAGTTGCAGATAATTTTATCCAGGAGATATCTTCCAAGAGATTGTAATCTGGGAAATATCTCCTAGATAAAGTTATCTAGAGGTAAAGAAATTGGGCATAACAGAAATCAAACCATGACAACAATAAAACAAACTTAATTCTTTCCTGTTTCTACTTTGCTAGTAAGCAAACCTTATAGAAAAATTTTTACAAAACATATAACTACGAGAAATTTAGCTTTCTCCATTTCTATAAAGATGCGGTTACATTAGAATCTCTTTTAGATTTGGCATAAAATAAAAATTTTTCAATATATATCCGCGATTAATTATTGTAAAAAACTGAATTAATTCAATTGTCCTGATTTGCTTTGATCGAAAATAGGATTATTTCTTTTAATTAATTTATTCTCGTTGATCTAATTTTGAATTACAATCGAATCAAACAACTATAAATAGGTGTTAAGATTAAAAAAGAACGAATCTAAGAATACTTTATTGGTGATACAAAACACGATCATATACTCCTTAATACACGATCGTAAATTCCTTAAATATAATTTATAAATAATTCTTTCTATTTATAATAATTATAAATAGAAAGAGGTAACAATTAATAAATATTAGATCGAGACAAACGTATCCGAAAGTCCGAAAAAAGTAAAACAATCATTGCATCTACCCATTTTGGCATAATACAACATCTACATATTTTGATGTCTTTTCACTATTAAGAAGAATCTTCAAACAATATTCAAATAAAAATTTACTCACTTACTATATTTCTGCATGACCTAATTAGGCAATAAAGGAAAACTAATTAGATAAAATATCTATTTAAAATTATATAATAATACAAAGCCTTGTAAGATGTTAAATTAAACATTAAATTAAATGTAGGCTAGTCTTCACTTACAATTTTAATTAAATTTTGGATTCTTTCTTCTTCTGTTTGAATCCAACATAAAAAGTCTTAGAGGCACATAAACAATGAACATGTTATCGCACAGGACACTATATTTTTCTTTAAGAAATATTACTCTCTCACGATCGATATCAATGTGAGAAACGCGAATTTCGCGAAATACGTGATTTGGAATCTTCATTAAAGTAAGATGTCAGGTACTCCGAAGGAAGAACACTAGGATTTAAGATATTATCGGCTTCCACGCGTCACTTTGAACCGGTGTCGGCTGAATGGCGAGTTGTGGTTCTGCGGATTTCAACATGGAAGCCTCCGGTTTAAAAAAATCTATGATTGGGTGATAGTTATAATTGATTCTCCTCTGTGGTTCCTGGTATTCATCGTCAAAGCCTCCGTTCTGCAATCTCGACGTGGCATCTACGTCCTGATCGTACGGTTGACTGTATCTGAAAATGATTCCTAATAGCTTCAATGATTTCTACTAAATTTCAATTGCAACATTAATTAATAGAAGTCATAATCTGGATTATTTCCTTATCAAATCTAGATATTATAATCTGACAAAGATGATTTCTCCTATAAAAATATTTTATAAAATTTAAAAAATACTAAACTGGTAAGATAAAAATGTTGCACATTACTCACCGGCTGGTTATATTACGGGAAGTCTCCGTGTAATCTTCGTGAGCGGTGGATTCTCGTCTGTAAGGTGGCCTGTTGAGTCGATTGGGTCTGCTGCTCTTGGTCAATGGTCCTTTGTAACCCGGTGCTCGCGTGTTGGGCGCATGCTGTTGCGGCAATTTATCGTACGGCCGCGGGATCGGCGAGGGCTTCTTCGGTCTAGTTCTGCTACCAGGCAGAGTAAAGCTGGGTCTACTCGTCGGGTTGACGACCTCCAACACTGATTTCTTGTTGCTGGATACTGAAAAAAACGAGACATATTCGCTGAGGTTTCATTCAATGTAGGCAATGGTGAATGATTCTGAGGTAAAATACCGTGGCTGGAGTCGAAGTTTATGCTGGGAGTATACTTGGTAATATGATTGAGAACGACAGGCTTGTTGAGATCCTGAAAATCGTCCTTCTGGTCATTGATCGTCGCGAAATCGGCACCCGGGAACGACTCCTTCGGCTTCGCCGGGGGATCCTTTTGATGTGGCGGAAAGATCTCGGCGTAGCCGTGTACGTGACAGCTGCAACAGGTCGGCACTTTGAATATGTCCATATGGAGTCCCAGTTTCTGATCCCAGGTCAGCAATCTGTGATAGTTATAGATTTGCACGCAGGAGGAACGATAGTTTTCTGAGATGAATGAGCAACTTGACTGTGGATTGCTGAAAAAAACATTAAATATTATTAAATATTGTTAAAAAATATAAAAACACACATTAAAAATAAAATAATTATGTACTGTTATTAGAAAATCAAATTTAAATTATTTCTTTGAATTAAATAACGTTTTATTTTTAATTTCTATGTTTGTTAAAATGTATTATTTTGATACATTTTAAATTATATAATTAAAGAAACAATCACATTTAATTAATCCACATACATTTCTATTGTTAAATTACTTAGTTTTAAAATAAATAACGTCCAAATTATTATATTGTACTTGTAAATAACTAATTATTAGTGTTAAATATAATACATTTCTTGAATAAAGTGTTTACTCCATTGTTTTAGTTAAATTAATGAGAGATTGAGTGACCTGTAGGAATGATTAAAAATAGCTTAAATTAAATATAATTTGACACTACAAATTTATGCAATATACGCATAATTTTTTTCAGTAATCATCGTCATAAGAAGAAATCATATATATTAACTTTAATGTTAATGATAACAAGATTTCATAACTTTACAATATTTCATAACTCTGACACATTTTATTTAGTCGCTTTAATATTACATAAATTTACAAAATTAATGTCCAAATAAATTACTCTCTTTTCAAATAAAATATACAATATATTGGTTGCCATACTTACGAACATTTCTCCAGTCGTATTGTCTGGGTGTGTTCACCTGTGTTTATTATATACTTCCACACTCCGGAAGCAGCTCTTGCTAATTGTGGGCGAGCATATTTGACAGTTGATGGACAAGTAAAACCTTCCTCTACGTTGTCGAAGGAATTGTCAGATCGTCTGAAAGCAAAAAAATAATAAGTAATAAAAGTGATTTTCATTAAATATTGTAAAAAATTCTAATTTTTAGTTATTTAATTTTTTATCTTATCTTCTTGCCTTATTTATAATTTTTTATTTTAATTAAATTTGTTGAAATATGTAAAACGTGCAAGAAAATAATTTTTAGATGTTTCTATTATATATATATATATATATATATATATATATACATACACATACATCATTTTGATTTTATTTAAAGTCAATAGAAATTAAAAATCAAATTAATATTCTAAAATAAAAACTTGATAATTTTTAAGAGATAAATAGAAATATGAATATTTCAATTACCTTTTAATCTCATTATTCTCGTATCTGTTCTCCAATGATAAAGCGCTTGGCAATTTTTCTTCCGCACTTCCGTCTTGCGCTTTATAATCGGTCAACAATGCTAATACCATTTCCTTATTAGACCTTAAACTTCTTATTATCGCCTCACTAGAAAGTTAAGGCCGTTATTAATGCTTTTTCGCGAAAGCGAATAATAGCATATTTTCTCCAACGCGGAAAATTGTTTTTATGTTTATTTTTACTTATTTGAAAGACTAAGAATGATAGCTTCAAGTAATGAAAATTTTAAAAGAATTCAGCAGGAAATACCGACAAAATGAATGTTGCAATTGCTCAATACATAATAGCTCCATAATAAGTCGATTTGTGCAAATTACCTATTTGTAAAAAAATAATTAACGAATTTAAAAAACAATTTCAAGAATTCTATATAATAATGTACTTTGTCTAAATTTTTAAGAATTCTGTAATAAAATTTTGAATTTTTTAATTAAACTTCTGCCATATACGATATATCAATATTTTATTTATCTCTACAATTTGATCGCAGTTATTTTAATACTTTCGAGAAGGGGAGATGTAAAAAGTGAAAATCGCCGGCCTGCCAATTAAGACAGGCTGGGCGATTTTAATCTCGGTCGTATGCAAATCGCCGCGTAACAATGTTCGTCATTAATTCAATGCCGAAACGAAAGTTCAGGGCAGACTCACTGTGGATAATCGTTGGCCTCGAGACACACCGTCTTCGTGAAGAAAGTGCATTCGTTTTCCGTGGGCCTCCTCTTCGGATCGTTCGGCCGTTTAGTTGGCCACATCACGGGCGGCCTCGATAAACCTAGGAAAATCATTAACGATCATTTCATGTAATTTTTGCAATTCAAAATTGTTGATTATCGTGGAAAAACTGACCTGTGTAAACGTTCCTCCTGTTTGGAAGAGACGGCCTCACAGGCCGCATTGGTTTAACGATTATAGGCCGCCGTCGCTCTTGCGTTCTAACTAGCCGCAGCTCTTGAGCCTGCAATTTACAATTTTTACAAAATTAATATTATCATTTAGTATCGTTTTCTATGTACATATTTTATTAAATAAATTTATTGAATAAATTATGTTAACATATTTTTTAATAAAACATCCATTATTGCTCGTTTATTGACCATTATTTTTTTTTTATTGCTTTGCATATTGAGCGTTATTTTAATTCAATTAAAAACTGAAACTTTAGAATATTACTATTTACTTTTGAATAGCGTATTAGCGGCATCTCATAAAAGATCTATGCTGCTCATTAAAACGTATGTTTAATAATATATCTCGACTTAGGATAGTTATTTAATCACAAATTAAAAAAGATTGAAAACGCTACTTTATTCTTATCAGATTTAAGAAATATTTGTAATACATCAAAAATTTTTATTTGATATGACAGAGAGAAAGACTTTCACTTTAACATGTTGTTCAATATGATAAAAAGAATTAACATAATTGTAGTACTCAATCAATCATTTAATTACATTTTACTTTTTAACCTTAACGATGTTTAATTTATATTTTTATTTTATATTGGTTTTAACTTCATTATTTTAACTCCATTACTTTAATTTCTTTATGTTTTTGTTTTTATTTTTAATAATTTAGTCATACATAATCATGGCTTCGTTAAATTAAAACTTGTCTTGCTACATTAGTGTTAATATCAAATTGACATATTAAAATTGCATTGAATTGCAATTGAAATTCTAGTCCATTATTTTTTGCTCTTTTTTATTCTTTTAATACTTTATTATTTTAATATAATAACGAGGATATTTAATCGTTAGAGATATTTTTAAAGTTAAATTCTGTCTCCTTTTTCTGCTGATGTTAATTATAATAAACGCATGATCGAATTTGTCGCTTTTATTAATTCTAACGATGCATAATAAATTTAGAATCGCAATTTGACGTGCGAACATTAGATTTATTCTCTGTAATTATAAACACCTACAAGAATTATCCGTGTGCATTGACCTTAATGATCGTTTACCTAAGTATGCTACAGGAATATTATTTGCATCGAGTTTGCTCCATGTATCAAGCGTTTAAAATCATCACAGATTGATATATTACCTTCATTTACATATTTTATAGTATCTTGAATTAAATGTAATATAAATTACATAATTCTATCTTGCTTAAATAAATAAATGCGTCGTAGATTATCTGGGAAAAAATATTGAAGTGGTTCTACACTTAAAAAATTGGACTTTTATTTACTTTCAATCACTCTCTATAGAGCCTTCAGAGAAAATCTCTGTAATATCGCTTATCTATTCTCACGCAGAATAAATCAACATTCGTCTATATCCGTTCAAGTCGCTCGCTAATTAATATCCGGAATGGAAAGTCGTTCTCTGGCGTGATATATCTGGTGGTATATAGTAACCGCGACACCATCGCTCATGAGATTCAAGAGATGGTCCTTGCGACGAGTCGTCGCAATAAAATATGTCGAACACGTGAAAGTACTTGCATAAAAGGCGCTGTTTAAAGGCCGCCATGATACAAGTGAAAACCATATGCGCCCATTCTAAATTCAAGAATGCCGCAATCTAAGTTAAATGAAGATTTGAATGTTATTTCTTTAAACATGTAATACAAGCCGGAAGTAAATTCAACTGACGAAGCTTGCGAGAAGAAACTAATTACAAGATTAAATTCTTATAAAATATATGCTTGATGATGTTGCATAATAGAAGATTTTTTTAAATATGTACAAAAAGTAAATAAAATAGTGATATAGAAACGAAAATAAGTACGAGCTTTTCTTGCTCTTTTTATTATAAAACATTTTGACCCTTTTTATTATTATTTTCAAATATTATATTTCTTGTTTTTATATTATTGCTTTGAAAAAAAAAAAGCTTTAAATTCATTTATATTGCGAACAAAACAATTTTACTTGAAATGTTTAAAAATTTAACTGGATGCAGATCCGAAATTAATTTTGTCGAAATATTAAAATAATTATGTAGGAGATTCAAATATAATGTTGCGATACTGTAAAAAATTCGGATATTCTAAAATCAGCTTGATCCTATATATTATGACAGTGTAACAAAATTTTTAGCTCTTTATTTAGGTACTTCAGCAGAACGTTCTTTTCGTGTATGAATAAAATAATTATTAATATATTTAAAATAATTAAAATAACGAAGTAATAATCATATAATATAAGAATGTTTAATTAAAATTCGATTTAGTAAAATAATGCATCAATCTAGAATTCGCATAAAAGTAATCAAGGATCTACAGATTTATTTCGTCGATAATTCAACTCAATACGACGATTTAGAAATCGTAAAGCTTCTATCTATTAGTGACTGCACATATATATATATATATGTGTGTGTGTGTGTGTGTGTGTGTGTGTGTGTGTGTGTGTGTGTAACAGCCGATATTTATAAGCATTGCCAAGAAAAATATACATATTTATTAACCGATAGGATAAATCTCGCTGAAATTTACGACAAAGTGGACTTCGACTTTCTACCGTTCTCCGATAAAGCAAAAAGTCGATGCGATAGATCATTTGTGCGTGATCATGTGCACTACATAAAGATAATATTATTCTTTTATCTGCACACACTTTTACTCACTTCAGGTAACACCTCGGGCAACTCGTCCTCATCCTCTTCTTCGCTCTCCTCGGAGTCGGAATCATTGGATATGATCTTCGCTATGTCCATGCTAATCGGCAGCATCAAATCCCTGCTCGCGTTTTCTCTGTTTCCACCGAGAAAAGACTCGACTTCCTCAAGTGGCGAAGAGGTCGTGTCGTTATTGAATATTCTAGTGGAGATTAGAGTTGCCATTGCCAGCTTTTGTGGCTGCGACATGCTACGTATTATTGGTATTACTTCGCCGATTTGTTCTCGCTTCTCCGGTATCTTCATTGCCTACAAAAATAAGAAGAATTA
>Ga0157364_1007935_pt1 | contig 10994 bp, 16 predicted proteins | sample AttsexASBM2_FD_111476 | JGI IMG/M metagenome (GOLD analysis project Ga0157364, IMG submission 111476) | Fungus gardens microbial communities from leaf cutter ant in Ribeirão Preto, State of São Paulo, Brazil - Atta sexdens ASBM2 | ecosystem: Host-associated > Fungi > Mycelium > Unclassified ... | reverse complement strand
TATGAAGAAAGCTATAAAATTTGAAAAGAAAGATAAATAATATATTTAATTATCTCTCCTTAATGATCTCTGTTAATACATTCATAGTTTCTTTCATTTGAAGAATCGTTCACAGCGATGAAGGTAATAATATAATGTCACGTTACAAAAGATTGATGAAAATATTCGCCGATAAGGAGAATGATCTTTTCACTGAGTGGGCACAAACCGTACCACAAACTGTCGATGTTGGCCTCAAACGTTATTTACTTTGTAGAGACACTGATGGTAATTTGCTATTGAATTTTGATCCCGATCTTCTCTCAGTATTGAAAGAAGTGAGTTATTTGAAACAAATGTCGCGGTCTGATATTCCCGAAGAAGCAATTAAGGTACATTGATTTAAATTAAAACGAGCAAAATTATGACTTCACGCTTAGAAAATTAGATTAAATTTTTATGTTATGAAAGTTTCACTACCACCACGTGTGTTTAATTATTTTTATTTTATACCATCAGGTATCTGAGAGCGCGGAGACGTTCAGAAAATTTCGCACAATGCTAAGCAGCATAGTTGATTCATATAACAACATACGTAAAACAACCAAGCGAGTTGAGTTTGACCTAATCGAGTTAGAAGTAGCGCGAATTGATTCCCTAATATCCCGTGGAGAAGATGAGCTATGGTGGAGATCAGACGGTCTTTTGGAATATATAACGGAGTTGGGCGATCTCGTAGAAGGGCTGTGGAAGCGCATGAAGTCCGCTCAATCGAATGTGGGGAAGATCAGAAATATTTTGGAACCTTGGACAAAAACGCCCCTCATAGAACGGAAAGACCGTCGCAAGGAGACATTACTGGCCTTAGAAGATCGTTCGGAGAAAGTATCGAAACGTTACGCGGAGATTACGAAAGCAGCTGAGCAGATACACTCGATATTGGAGGAAAATAAGACGCTTTTCCAAATTAATGAGATCGAACAGGAAGCTTGGCAAGAATATGTAAAGTATATCGATGACATTGTGATTGAGTCTCTTCGAAAAGCAGTTGGATGTTCTTTAGGTCTATATCCATCTTAAAATTAAAAACAAGTCACATTTAATGGCATGAAAAGTTTAATTAACATTTTTTTCTTTAATTAATTTTTAATTTACACAATAAATATATGGTAATGAAAATTTAATAAAATCTAAAAATATTTCTCTTTTTATAATCGTTACGTTTAGGTTATTTGGCAGAAAGTATGGAGCCAATTGGTCAGTGCAAGCCATTACTTGAAGCAAAATTAGAGCTTAGGGAACCAGATTTGTATTACATGCCATCATTGGAACCCGATGATCCAGACGGACTTGACCAGCTGATCCTTGGTTTATTAAATGATATTAACGGTATGGCTGCCTTGGTACCGCGATTAAAAAATGATTCTGAAGGATACGCTGAAGAATTAGCGTCCGATATAGATATGAAGGGAATGAAAGATGAGATATTGACAAGTGTAGCTACTGCCGTAGAGGAAGCTACTGACTTTTGTAGTAATTTTGAAGGTATGATTACAAGTATCTAGTTATAAAATAATTCCAATTTAAATTAAGTTATCAATTTTCAGTATTTTTTCGAATAATTTATAAAAAATTTCATGTAAATAATATAAATGTCAAAAAATCATTTTTAAACATGTAAATAATTAAATAATATAACAGAGCAAAAGAAAGTTACATTAAAATTAAAAATGTGGGTTATTCTGTGCAACAATGTGGATTCTGAGGGAGAGAGAGAGAGAGAGAGAGAGAGAGAGATTCTCTAATTTTCTCATTCTAAAATATAAATTGTAAAATATTATTATATTTAAATCTCAGCAACCAATGTTTCATTAGGCTATGCTTATTTATGGCTGGATGATAGAGATGTTGTGATGCAACAATTTCTCGAGTATAGTCGGCAACTGTCGGTGGAAGAAATGGACATGGTAGCAGCTCAGGACCCTAAAGGTCCGACAAAGTCACCGCCGAAAATGGAGCAATTTCGCGAACAAATTGATCTTTACGAGAGTCTCTATGTCGAGATCGAGGAAATGAATCTGTCCAAAGTATTTTGTGGTTGGTTCAGGGTAGATCTAAGACCCTTCAGACAGTCAGTATTGAATACGGTGTGCAAATGGTCGAGCATGTTCAAAAAACATTTAGTCGATCGTGTAACAAGCAGTCTTTCTAATCTGGGAGCGTTTATAAGGTACTCTCGTACAAAATGTATATAACATATGACATGTGATAGTGTAATTTAAATATTTCAAAATTTCAAGTAAAATATCGCTTTTAATAAAATACTTATTTAGAGTATTGTTTCTTAACTCATATAAAAAGTCTACATGTATATTTTTTAATTGGTAATATGACTTTACTTTTATAAATATTGTACGATTTCTAGATTAGCGGACGAAGGATTGTTACAACAAGTACAACCAGGTGATTATGCGGCTTTAGTTAGCATAATGGGCTTCCTACTGCAGGTGAAAGAACGTCAACCAACTACGGATGAGATGTTCCATCCCTTAGAGGAAACCATTGAGTTACTCAAGTTCTACGATCAAGATATACCCGAAGAAGTAAATGTGCTGTTGCAAGAGTTGCCGGAGCAATGGGCAAACACGAAAAAACTCGCTCTTATGGTGAAGCAGCAAGTTGCGCCATTACAGGCAGGTCTGTAAAATGAGAAGCAATATTATTAAATTGATAATGTTATGAATTAATCAATTTAATGTTTTATTTAATTATGAGAATATTATACGGATAAAAATAATTACTTTTAAAATTAGTAATAATGCGTAATAATCTTTATTTGTTATGAAAACAAAATTTTTTAAAATTTAGTTTTATGTTTAGATATTCTATAATATTATTGTAATATAATATCATTTGTACAAATCGTTATATTCAATAATGACATAAATGAAAATAATAGGCGAAGTATCACGAATTCGTGGTCGGATTTCCGCATTTGATATTACAATAAATCAGTATCGAGAGGCATTTCGGCGATACACATTCTTTAAGTACGACTGCAAGAATCCGTATGAGCTATTAGATGAAGCTCACAAGGAGATCCTCATGCTGGAACGTCAAATGAAGGATATACAAGAATCTGCCTCGTTGTTTGAAGTGACGGTACCCGAATTTAAACAGCTGAGGCAGTGCAGGAGGGAGCTGAAGATGCTTAAGCAACTCTGGGATTATGTAAATATAGTGCAGAGTAGCATCGAGGGTTGGAAGACGACGCCCTGGAGAAAAATCGACGTGGAGAATATGGACATCGAGTGCAAGAAATTTGCGAAGGAGATACGTGGTTAGTAGCTAAGAAATTGTCCACGAACTCCAAGGATTCCCTCAAATTGCGCGAATATATTTTTATAAAATATTACTATTTCTCGCACCCACTCTTTTTCACTTTTGCATAACTGAAATTAACATTGTGCAAAATATACACAGCTGTGTATTATTATCCGCAAAATCATAAGAAAATATTTCCCTCGCTTGGACAATACAATTTTAATCTCATCGGATGTATTTCATTTAGTAGCACTGGATAAAGAAATGAGACCTTGGGACACTTACGTATCGTTGGAAGCGACGGTGAAGAATATGCTTACGTCGCTGCGTGCCGTAGGAGAATTGCAAAATCCAGCTATTCGGGAGAGACACTGGCGACAGCTGATGAATAGTACTAAGGTATCGCTGGAAATTGCAGAGCGGATATTTAATTCATTTCTTTATAAACTCATAAATTAGAAGATATACTTGATATCCAGCTTATAATTAGCTGAAAGAAGATATAAATTCATACAAAACTCAACGCCCTATCCATTTATATTCTAAGATTTTGCTACGATCATTACATTTGAAATGATTCTGCGAAATTGTACATAACAATAATGCGTGTGTGTGCGTAATCACATCAGATCATACTAGAGTTAGTTGCACCGCTGTATATATACGCTATCGGTGTTACAGAAATTGGGCAACATGACTCCAGAAATGACCGTAAGTCCGCTGTACATATGCTGTACATACCATGTGAACTTATTTTAAAAATCTCATTCTCATTATATTTTCAATATAAAATTGTAAATTTTGATAAAATCAATCTCGGCATGATAGTTCTTCGCAAGTGCGCACTATTACATATCATATCCGACACTTACATGTACGTTATAACATTTATATTTTATACGCACGGCTACATCATAGCATGGAACACGCTGATCAATATAATATTAAGATTTTAGAATTTGATTATTCGCAAGATTCATACTTACAAGCTTACTCAATGCTAAATGTGTCTAATGATTTTGATATGAAATTCACATTCAGTTTAATAATAAAATGATGATAAGCCATATTTAGCATTATTAGAATTCAGATAATCATATTTATAATTCACTATCATTCTTTTATTGTGTAAGTTCTTCATTATTCATTCATTGTTATAAATCACTGTACAATTCTTTAATAAATTTGCTAATGAACACAAAACATCACTGCCATATTTTATATTATTTAGCAATTTCCTATATCGCTCTAAAGTAAATCACACGACCTGCTTTTTATCGAGAATATATAGCTACGTCGTCAGACGACTTTTTTACACGTAGGTTCGTTTCGTAATGGACGAATCGACGACTTTAGCTGATCTGCTCGAGTTAAATCTCCACGATTGTGAGGAGGAAGTTAAAAATATAGTGGACAAAGCGGTTAAGGAAATGTCCATGGAGAAATATATGAAAGAGTTGAATGTTACATGGTCTAAAATGGAATTCGAGCGAGAAGTTCATGCTCGTACGAGAGCTACTTTAATAAGAGCTAGTGAAGAATTGATTGAGACCTTAGAGGAAAACCAGGTTATTTAATTAATATCTTCAACTTTAAATATTTAAATATTTAATTAATATCTTCAACTTTAAATATTTTCAATTAACTCATAATCAACAACAGAAATATTATTGTATTATGATTATGATATTTAAGGGTAATTTCCTTCCTAAAATTGTAGGTACAATTGCAAAATCTGATTACCTCAAAATTTATCGCGCACTTCTTGGAGGAAGTATCGTCGTGGCAAAAGAAACTGAGTATCGCCGATCAGGTGACGACGATCTGGTTCGAAGTTCAACGTACGTGGATGCATCTCGAGAGTATATTTATGTCATCTGAAGATATTCGACGGCAATTGCCAGTGGATGCTGAGCGATTTGATCGCATTGACAAGGAATTTAAGGAAATGACGGAAGAGATGGCGAAAACACCGAATGTCATCGAGGCGACGAATAAGGACGGTCTTGTGTTCGCTTTGGACGTTCTGCAAAAAGGGCTCGTATTATGCGAGAAGGCTTTGGCAGAATATCTCGAAACGAAGCGTCTCGCTTTCCCGCGATTCTACTTCGTTTCTTCCAGCGATTTATTGGACATACTTTCAAATGGAAACCAACCAGAAATAGTAGCGAAACACTTGACGAAGTTATTCGATTCTATGGCGCGGTTAAACTTTGACACTAAGAATACTTCGTTAAAGCGCATCCTAGGTAAATAATTAATCATGAATGATATTTCGCATTAAAATATTAATTATTTTTCATCATATTTCAGGCATGTTTGCTAAGGACAGCGAATACGTAGACTTCGCAAATTACGAGATGATTTGTGAAGGAGCTGTGGAAGGATGGTTGAATCGTCTTCAGAAAGCCATGCGCGTGTCCATTCGGCATTATTTCAGTGAAGCGGTTGTAACATACGAGGAAAAGCCGCGAGAGCAATGGCTGTTCGATTATCCGGCCCAAGTATCTCTTTGCGGAACACAAATTTGGTGGACCACCGAAGTCAATCTAGCCTTCGCACGTCTCGAAGAAGGTTACGATAACTCGCTGAAGGACTATTTGAAAAAGCAAATTTCGCAGCTAAGTACTTTAATCACACTACTGATAGGAGAATTGACCAAACAGGAGAGACAGAAGGTCATGACTATCTGTACAATCGACGTTCATTCTAGAGACGTCGTGACGAAGCTGGTGCAATCGAAAGTGGAGAGCGCGCAAGCTTTTCAATGGCAAAGTCAATTGCGACACAGATGGGATGAGAAGGAAAAGGATTGCTTCGCAAATATTTGCGACGCACAGTTCAAATATTCTCACGAATACTTGGGTAATACTCCCAGGTTAGAATATGCATTTATGTTTCAGTTAATATTTATTTATTTTTGATTACCAACGCAATATACATTTGTTTGCTTCCAGATTGGTCATAACGCCACTAACGGACAGGTGCTACATAACTCTGACGCAATCTCTGCATCTCATCATGGGTGGTGGTCCAGCCGGCCCGGCTGGGACTGGAAAGACAGAGACCACGAAAGATCTCGGCAGAGCTCTTGGCATAATGGTATATGTGTTCAATTGTTCTGAGCAGATGGACTACAAATCCTGCGGTAACATATACAAGGGTCTGGCGCAGACCGGCGCATGGGGTTGCTTCGATGAATTCAACAGGATCACTGTTGAGGTGCTCTCGGTGGTCGCCGTGCAAGTGAAATCGATTCAAGACGCTATCAGAGATAAGAAGGAACACTTCAACTTTATGGGCGAGACAATAGCTCTCGAGCCGACTGTTGGCATATTCATCACCATGAATCCGGGTTACGCCGGCCGTACGGAATTGCCGGAAAATCTGAAGGCGCTTTTCCGTCCCTGCGCCATGGTAGTGCCCGATTTCGAATTGATATGCGAAATAATGTTAGTAGCGGAAGGATTTCAGGACGCAAGAGTACTCGCAAGAAAGTTCATTACATTGTACACGTTATGTAAAGAATTGCTATCTAAACAGGATCACTATGACTGGGGTTTGAGAGCAATAAAATCGGTTTTAGTGGTCGCCGGTAGCTTAAAAAGAGGTGATCCCGGTAGACCAGAAGAACAAGTACTAATGAGAGCACTGAGAGATTTCAATATTCCCAAAGTGGTGTCGGATGATCTACCGGTTTTTATGGGACTGATAGCTGATTTATTCCCAGCATTGGACGTTCCTAGAAAAAGAGACGTTGAGTTTGAGAAGATGGTGAAGCAAGCGGCCGCCGATCTAAGTCTACAACCAGAAGACGGTTTTATTCTCAAGGTTGTACAGCTTGAGGAGTTGTTAGAAGTGAGGCATTCCGTCTTTATCGTAGGTATAACTGGTTCTGGAAAGACTCAAGTTTGGAAGACACTGTTCAAAACTTATCATAATATGAAGAGAAAGCCTGTGTATAACGATCTTAATCCTAAAGCTGTAACCAATGACGAGCTCTTCGGTATCATCAATCCAGCGACGCGAGAATGGAAGGACGGTCTTTTCTCGGTAATAATGAGAGAACAGGCCAACCTAGGCGGCGAAAATCCAAAGTGGATTGTCTTGGATGGCGATATCGATCCGATGTGGATTGAGTCGTTGAATACCGTTATGGATGACAACAAGGTTCTGACGTTGGCTAGCAACGAACGAATTGCCCTTACGCCAGCCATGAGATTACTTTTTGAAATCTCGAATCTAAGAACTGCCACACCCGCCACGGTCTCTCGTGCCGGTATCCTATATATAAATCCGCAAGATTTAGGATGGAATCCGTACGTAACCAGCTGGGTCGAGAAACGATCTTTGCCGAACGAGAAATCGAATCTCGTCATGCTCTTTGATAAATATATCCCCACTTGTCTCGAAACTTTACGAACGAGATTTAAGAAGATAACACCCATAGCCGACATGGCACACGTCGAGATGCTATGCCATCTTCTCCATTGTCTCTTAAAACCAGAATTGACAACCGGCGACTTCCACAAGGATCATTACGAACTTTATTTCGTGTTCGCCGCCATCTGGGCTTTCGGCTCCTCGATGTTTCAGGATCAAACTGTGGATTACCGAGTAGAGTTTACTAAATGGTGGACTAATGAATTCAAGCAGATAAAATTTCCGTCACAAGGAACGGTTTTTGATTATTACATTGATAACGAGACGAAGAGTTTTCTTTCCTGGACAGAACGTCTACCGAAATTTGAATTGGATCCAGAGATACCATTGCAAGCGATTCTAGTTTACACGTCAGAATCTATCAGAATAAAATATTTTCTCGACTTGTTGATGCCGGAGAAACATCCAATAATGTTAGTCGGCACGGCTGGTTGCGGTAAGACGGTTCTGATTGCTGAGAAATTTCTTCAGCTTTCTGAAAATTACGCGGTCTCTAACGTACCGTTCAATTTCTACACCTCGTCTGAAATGCTGCAGAAAATCTTAGAGAAATCACTAGAGAAGAAAGCGGGTAGAAATTACGGTCCGCCAGGAAATAAAACCTTAGTATATTTTATCGATGATATGAACATGCCAGAAGTGGACGCATATGGTACGGTCCAGCCTCACACATTAATTAGACAACATTTAGATTACGGTCATTGGTACGATCGAACCAAATTAAGCCTAAAGGACATCCACAATTGCCAATACATCAGCTGCATGAATCCGACCGCCGGATCGTTTACCATTAATCCGAGATTGCAAAGACATTTTGCTGTATTTGCTGTCAGTTTTCCAAATATGGATTCTTTAACAACAATATACTCCTCCATTTTGTCGCAGCACTTCGCAAATGTAGAACACAGGTTAATATTAAAATAATAAAATTCTCTACACATTTGTACTAATAATTTGTACTAATAATTAAATCACTCATCAAGTTCTCAAAAATTCAATTATTGTTAATATTAATTAATAATAATCAGGTTTCCTATAAGCGTCATCGAGTTATGTCCCAACATCGTGCAAGCAAGCATTCAACTACATCATCGTTGTGCTCAAATGTTTTTACCGACAGCCGTGAAGTTCCATTACATCTTCAATCTCCGTGAACTTTCCAATTGCTTTCAAGGTTTATTGTTCAGCGGCAACGAGTGCTTACAATCCTCGGTGGATCTAATCAGACTCTGGATGCACGAAACTCAACGCGTCTACGGAGATAAGCTAACGGACGAAAAAGACATTGAAAGTTTTTTGAAACTACAACTCGATATCCTGAAAAAGAATGTGGAGGAGGTCGACGAGGGTGCGATCCTGGAAAAGCCCAACATCTATTGCCATTTTGCAGGTCCGTATTTTCTGATTCTGTTTTTATTCTCTGTTAAAATATTTTTACAAAATTACTAATAGTGAATTAATTAATTCTTTAAAATTTATAACAATTAGCATCAACATTTTGTTTTAAGAAGTATGAAAATGTATATCTTTTCGGAAATTACTAAAAAGGTTGCATAATGTTTAGGAGGCGTTGGAGAGCCGAAATACATGCAGATCAAGGACTGGGCAACTTTACATCGTTTGTTGTCAGAGGCAATGGTCAGCTATAATGATTTAGTAGCGGCCATGAATTTAGTACTTTTCGAGGATGCTATGATGCACGTATGTCGCGTAAATAGGATCCTAGAATCACCCAGAGGTAGTGCGCTCTTAGTGGGTGTAGGTGGCTCCGGTAAACAGAGTCTTTCACGATTAGCAGCTTTTATAAGTTCATTAGAAGTTTTCCAAATTCAGCTGAAGAAAGGTTACGGCGTAACTGATCTCAAGTTGGAACTCGCCGCTTTGTATTCAAAAGCTGGCTTGAAAAATTTGGGCATCATGTTTCTGATGACAGACGCGCAAGTTCCAAACGAGCAATTCCTAGTACTTATCAATGACATGCTCGCGTCTGGAGAGGTTCCTGATTTATTCGCCGAGGACGAGATAGAAAGTATAATAGCAGGTTTGAAAAATAATTTTAAATATAAATATAATTATATATAAATATAAATATAAATATAAATATAAAAATAATTTTAAATTAAAATATAAATAAATAAAATAATATTTATATATATTATTTGCATGGCAACAATAAGTTTGTATCATTTTTATAACAAAATTTGTATCATAATATCTTTCCAATCTTTTTATTACTATTTTTTATTACTATTTTTTATTATTTTATTATTTGCTAAAATCGTTAAGCTTAACATGAAGATATTAGCGTTTGGCATATCTTATTAAAATTTAATAGGGGTTCGTAATGAGGTGAAAGGCGCCGGTATGTTGGACACACGCGAAAATTGCTGGAAATTCTTTATTGATCGCGTTCGTCGACAACTCAGAGTAGTATTATGTTTTTCTCCCGTCGGTTCGACATTGCGAGTCAGATCCAGAAAATTTCCGGCAATTATAAACTGTACAATGATAAACTGGTTTCACGAGTGGCCTCAGGAAGCATTAATGTCTGTGTCGAAAAGATTTTTGCAGGAATTGGAGGAACTGCCAGAAACTTACAGGTATATTCAATATTATAAAATAATATTAGAACTTGAATAAAGATAGCTACAGGTACATTCAGCTAAAAAAAATAAGAGACACATTCTTTCTAACAGAGAATCTGCTGCCAAATTTATGGCTCATGCACATACCAGCGTAAATATAGCTAGCCGTCATTATCTGAGCAGCGAACGTCGTTACAATTACACGACTCCAAAGTCTTTTCTGGAGCAAATAAGTTTATATACTAGGTTGTTAAAAACAAAAACTTCTGAACTACGTGCTAGAGTGGCTAGATTGGAAAACGGCTTGGACAAGTTGAGATCAACAGCAGTACAAGTAGACAAATTAAAAAAGAAGTTGGCTGTACAAGAAGTAGAATTACAGCAAAAGAATGATGCTGCAGATGCTTTAATTGCTATAGTTGGTGTCGAAACAGAGAAAGTCCAAAAAGAAAAGGCAATAGGTTTGTAATATCATTAGTGTATATATACACTAATATATATAATATATATACACTATAATAATATATATACACTAATAATAAATTACACAATTTTATATATATATATATATATATATATATATATATATATATAATTTAATTAAAAAAAAATATTATTTATAGAATAAGAAAGAATAAAAAGAGAGAGAGAGTGTTGAAGGAG
>Ga0157364_1007933_pt1 | contig 10996 bp, 6 predicted proteins | sample AttsexASBM2_FD_111476 | JGI IMG/M metagenome (GOLD analysis project Ga0157364, IMG submission 111476) | Fungus gardens microbial communities from leaf cutter ant in Ribeirão Preto, State of São Paulo, Brazil - Atta sexdens ASBM2 | ecosystem: Host-associated > Fungi > Mycelium > Unclassified ... | reverse complement strand
TGCAGTCCGATAAAAATCGGTGACAACTGAATTATGACTTTCACTTCTCGGTGCGCACTTTTTTTCTCCGCACGACTTTTCCGCGTTTTCGCGGATATTGAAATTATCGTTCGACATATATGTATGTAAGTAAAGACGAATCGATAGAATCGAAGAGCAATTTTGAGTAAGCATTTTGCGGATTTCGTGTATTTTTAGTATTCCATATTATTTGTCTATAAAAAGAAAAACGTCTCGCGAGACGGTCGGCCGTCGTTGTTATTTTCTATTATTTATTTTCCTTAGAGACGGCTACATCCAGGTACATTTGAGTTGAGTCTTAGGATTATCCGTAAGCTCGTTTTAGCTGTTGAAGCATAATACAGGAATAAAGACAGGCGATGCGACTGGAAATGCATCGCAAGAAGATATTATTCAAGATTAAATATTCTTAGAGGCCGCAATATTTATTGACGCCTACCACTAGTTTATTCTCGCACGACTTTTAAATGTACGCACGTAACATTAAATAATTTCGCGCTTGAACGATAATTTATTTCAACGCAACGGTGTCCGAAATCTGCGTTTAAAACTAGCGTGACTGGAATACAAAAAAAATGTATGCTATTTGAAATTTTAATAAAATTTTATATAAAATTTTACTCGAGCTACAGGTCGCCAAAAATGAAATCCATTTTAATATTTTTTATTTTGGCTGTTTTTTTCAATGATCCTCTCGGACTAAAATTACTTACTCTTATCATTCGACATGCTTTTTCGGCACGTGCGTATATAAAGTATTGATTTTATTATTTTTTATAACTTGTATATATAAAACACGATTTTGGACACCGTTGGCTTGAAAATTGAGAGCGCAACGAGGATTATTCTCGCGATAGTGTACCTACAAATAATCGCATTCCCGAAGCATTTAAGTCGCGATATCCCGATTAATTACTTTTGTAATTGCGAATCAGTCACTTTTGTAACAAGTACGTTAAGCGAAACGTGATTAACTCTAGCTACTCCTCCCGGCAATTCGCTGTAATTTCCAGAGAGTTATATATAATCGGTGATCGTGTGATAGACGTCGTCGTCGTCGTCATCCGCGAAACATAATCGTAGAAAGAATAAGAAAAAACGCACGATCGCGATCACGTTGTACTCGATAATCGTGTAATATCTCCTCTCTCTATCTTTCTTTCTCTTGCTCTCTTTCTTTCTCTTTCTCTTTTTCTCAAGCTACTAATGTATCCCTATCTTTAACGCGCTTAACGAACCGAATTCAGAGTGAAAGCTTTCGAAACACAAATGTCGAAGCCTTTCCCTCTTGCTTCCCCGTTGCTCTCGTATGTTCTCTTTCTCTCCATCCTTTTGATTTCTCCAGTCCTGTAATTTGAGTTTTGCCCCTCCTGATACTTTTACACTTTACACGACACACATACACACTTTAAACACATAAAATGATTTCCGTGCACAAGAAACTCAGATATTCAGCGCGGAAACACAAACAGAAACAGACAGACGAAACAGACAGACAAACAAGACCAGAGTGTGGCCCTCTCTGCAAAATAGCTACAACGCTGCTTGTGCCTCTCCGCAGAAGAAGATTGGGAACGTGAATTGGAGGCCGAGCTAAAGGATTACGAGGTTGTAACGGGCAACAATAACGATGGCAGCAGCAGCCAGGAGAGGAGCGTCGCGACGGCCACAAAAGACAACGCGGCCAACGATAATGACTGGGAGAAGCAGATCGACGAGCTGCTCGCCAACGAGGACGACGAGGACCTCAAGTGAGCCGAGGAGATCCTCTTCGTGACCGGATAAGAGGGTCGCTCCACGTTGAGATTCTGCGCGAATAACGAGATCGGCGTGTTGGTTTTCGCATTGGAACTTTCTCTCTGATACAGAGAAGCTCGCGAATTTCTTTTGTAAATTATTATAGTTTCTCGTTAATCTCCTGATCGGAACCGTACATTGCCGTACAAGAAGGAGAAAAATGAAAGACAAAGCGATACTCGGCGAAGATCGAATCGATCGATGGATTCAGGTTCACATTATGCGTGCGTTAATTTTGACGATATCGTAACGCTATTTTTTAAGGAGAATCTATTTTATACCTTTTTGACAGCTTGTTCTATTCGTGCTTTAATATATAAAAAGAAAGAAAACTAAAATTTCACAAGAGCGATTTAATTTTTTTTTTAGATTTCGATTGTACTTTCTTTCATTCGTTACGTGGAGAAGTCGTGCTACTCAAGGACGGCAATCTCTCATCGTCGTCGTATATTGACACGAAAACTTAGAAGTCCAGTCATTGAGATCGATAGGATTCTTTTCGCATTCGTATTGGCTTCTTCAACGTGAAGAAGCTACGAGAATCGTGTTTTATTTTGGCTTGTCTCGCGACTGTCTCCGCATGAACCCCGGTAAAATAGAATACATGAAACCGCCCTTTCATAGAGAGAATGTAGTTACAGAGGAGCGTCTCAGAAGAATTCCTCCTTTTATTTCGATCCATCATCGATCTCCTAAGGGAAAGAAACGTGAATAAAAATGACGCGAGATTCTTTGAGGTTCGTCTCGTCTTCGAGAAGCGTGTATCGGGATAAAGTATAAGGATATAAACCAGAAACCGCACGAAATATTTCCGACACACGGAAAATCACTGCTGTAGTGACAAATGTGAAGATCGTGGCTGTAAAGGATAAAAGTAAGAAAGATAGAAAGGAGAATCTACCCATCGCTTTCCTTTCGGTTCTTTTTTAATTTCTCGAAAAGAAAACAACTTCTTTACGATCCTCGAACACGATGAACACGATGGTCCTTTCTCTTCCATCATCGCCGTTTTACAGCTTGGTGGTGCAGCAGAAAGGCTCATGTATTCGTACGATTTTCATCAAATATATACACATTCGTATGAGTCTTTGTGCTTCTACCTCCGAATTACAAAATGACATCCGGTTATTGCAGCTCCAGAGAGAGAGAGAGAGAGAGAGAGAGAGAGAAATGTTGAAGAACATATGACTTAATTAACACCACAAGCTTATGTCAATTATCGGGCACTCTTGTCCAAGAACGTAACATTGATTGTAATAAGAAATATCTTCAAAGTTGTGTGATATTAAAGTAAAATTAATTTGAAGCTTGATCGACGGAGATGCACGGCAACACAGTTGTTCTTATATACGAACGCTCTTCATCGTGATCGAAGGATCGATAATTTTTTCAAGATAAATTACACTGCCGTATGCCGAAGGACACCGTTTCGAGTGCGGATCGATGATTACGGTGGTCGGTGGTACATTTTTTGCGAGTCTAGGTCGTCCTACAAAATTAACGGTTCTCGAATAATTATGAAAAACATTGTTTCATAATTTTTAAATGTACTAAAAGATCTCAACCTCGTGTAAGTGGATACTTCGAAGCGCAAATGCGCCGTTAGTCGTCATCCTTTCTTTACAAGCCGACGCTTTATCGCAACGGCGCTTTTCGTTGTTGATTGCCAGCAATTATTGCCGATTGAGAAGCGATATAATCTACGAGAACATGTCAAAGACAAAGATTGATTCGACTAATATCTGTAATCTGATGAATTTATCATGACTTTGCGCGGAATGTCCTACGATTGGGAAAGCGGAAAGGCACTAGATTTAGCGATGTCTTTTGTTCAGCATGTATGTTTCTGGCGAAATCCATAGATAAGATGCGAAGGTTGTTATCAGCGATGACGACAACGATGACGATATTGAAAGGAGAATGTGTCGTCTTTAAATTTGTTCTTACCGATCACGGAAGTGTTCCGTTATGCGTTGTTTGTATTGTGTCAAAATGAATTATACGCTGTAAGAATGACATGTTCGCGTTGTCTGTACGGACGAAATATCGTAATAAATCATGCATTGACAGAAACTTTAATGGAGCATATATTACGCTGTTTCATTTGTAAAGGCTCGAGCATAAAGATTGTCATAATTGTTCCAAACAGAGTCATAAATCAACTCACAAAGATTGACGTTAAACATATGCCATAACAACTCTAAAAACAATTATGATAAGTAAACACACAAATGTGCATTTTACAACTCTGTTCGAGACAATTTTCGACAAACTTCGAGCTCAAGCTTTATCTTGTAAAACACGCCGACGGGAATGAGGTTTTCAGTTTCGATTGCGAAAGTCGCGCGGCGCAACATTTTGTTGGGGCAACATTGTTCTCGGTGTGACATACCGTCCAATTCTCTGCCAAGAAGAAACGAGAAGAAACACGACTTTCGGAGTTAGATTCTTGCGACAATAAAATATCGCGTTGCACGAAACTACGATTTACGATCAAAAAATATTATTGATTAATCGCATAAAGTAGCATCCTCTCGTGAATTATAAAGAAAAACACGACATCGGGATATCTTTTCCGTGCAGACAAACGGATCTAGCTCAAGCCGCAAGAAGAATTTGTCGTGTTCGCATGTTAACGTCAAGTAATGCTATAACGAGATCATTATCGTAATGATCGATATTATCGCCATTATAGTAATGGCACGAATGTGACAAAAGGCAGAACGTGAAAGACGAAAAGGTGAACAAACGTCGGATCGAAGTGAACGAGTGAAAGCAACTGGATTTATAGTGAGGGAAAGAAAACATGGACCCATGAGTTTAATTACTATTCTTATACGGTTTTATTATTTACATCTAACTACCTGTAATAAAGCTTGGCGGATGAATTCTGTTGAATAAGTCATCATCGTGCATTTTTATCGTACATCTGATGCTAAATACAAATTGTTTGACTAGTGATTTTTATCACAAGAATATGAATTAGGTCATTACATCTATCTAAATATATACTGAAGATATAAAAATATTTGCATTTCATAATCGCGGAAAGTAGCAATAAAAACAAAGTATTTAACACAAAAGTAAATCTTCGCGCATTAGATTATTTTGTAAATTCTTCAAAAGGTCCGCGTCTTCCACTATAAATCCCGTTCGAGGACTAATAAATCGGAAATAAATAATCATCGAGCAGGTCGGCATTTGCGTTTTCCGTTGAGACGTTCGTTTTGCGTCGTACACCGTTGCACGCCCAATCCAGATGTTTAGTCAATATATACCATGAATGACTTTTTCCCTCCTTTCAAGTAGTCATCCCCGGGATGAAAGGAGTACCACGGTAATGCGATAAGATCGTTTCTCCAGAAACCGCACGGCGAGCGGCTTATACGATATGTATTATTATATCAATACTTCTCTCACAATCCGAGAAAAAGTCCGCTCGTGTTCGGCTGTGACCGTGCGAGCCCTTTGAAGAAATAAAAAAAAAAAACGCTGCTTCATCCGCGTTCATCTTTTCCCAAAGAGAAGCTCGTTGTAAAGTTTCCATTCGTGTTTTTAGTCGATAGGCTTGTAAGATTTACTTAAGGAGGCGCAATTCACCCAGGCCTAAGTCTGTCGAAGTAAAGCAAAGGCGATAATCGTATTTATCCGCTCTCTTTATTATTATGCGCGGGTTCGAGAGAGCCCAAGGGAGATCTTTGTTTCTCTTCCTCCCAGATCCTTCGACTGTACAAATACATAAAATGGCGAGAAAAAGAATTTCTCCTTTTTCTCTCTCCCACACACCGGCCGAAGTGATTAAAAAAAACGCAAGATTTGTATGACATAAAATTTTCCGCGCACAGAAACGTCATCCTTCCGCGAAAGCGACAGGAAATAAACGCGATGGCCAGAAATCGAGGTGTACTTCGGCAGAATAATAAAGTGAACTCTGTGAATTAATTGTGTAATAAAGCTATCCTACGGTACTGTGCATTCACATAAAAAAGAAAAAGAAAATGAACATACACCCGATATCTATATATACATATATGTATATGTATACATGTATACATATGGATAAATATATACATATGTATATATTTGTCACACTTACGCGATAAATATATACATATATATGTGTGTGTTGTTGAGACTCTATTGAAAGTATGATAATATATTATGAATATTATAATGAAAATATAATGACGCAAGCATTAAGATAAAACTACTGAAAAAATTAATGTAATTGGGAGAATGTAATAATAAAAAAGTCGTAAGAAATAAAATAAAATATTACCTCTTATAAACTTATAATATTTCTTCTACCTTACGCATTGTTTTCAACAAAATTATCTAATTACAAAATTCTAACAAAATATTTTAAATAAAGATATTTACGAGATAAAAAATGTAAAAATTTTATAATACTCATATCAAATTGTTTACATATAAATGTAAATATCTTATATATATTAAAATAAATTTTTATTATATACGTATCATTTGTATCAATATTTACAGATCTCAAAAAATGTATGTACATTACTTAACATTTCAATCTCGTACATTCCATTTGAGTTGAAATTCATACTTATTTTCATGAGATTACAATTATTGTTATCGCTGATTACCCCAAGTAGAATATTTACCAGTATTTGATAACAAAAAAAATCGCCGCATATGTAAAATCATTGATCGAAATTACTTGGTCGAGTAGAGGATGGAAGCTACTGAGTTGGCATTATAAAGAAAATTAAATAACGCTCGCGCGCGCGCTATAATCAGTCAAGCTTAATAGAGCAGATCATTTGAAATACCATGATTCAAATATAAAAGCGTTGACATACTTAGCCCTTTGAGTGTAAGCGCATATGTGCAACGCATTTCTTTTCTAATTTATCCATGAAATAATAATAATTTATCCATAAATAATTTATGTACAATTAAATTTATATAAATATATATAAATAAATAATACCATAAGTTTAAGACAAATATTTTAATTATGTATTGTGCAATCTCCTGATACTTAAACTCGATGCGAAAAAAAGACCGTGTTTGTTACCATCAGCTGAGTTCCGACCACGCAGAATACTCGACACTGTTCCGTACTCAAAGGGTTAAGTGATATGCTAAACACATAAAATAATATTTCCACGATTAATTTCTGTCATATGTACAAGGAATTTACTTAATCAATCCATTAATTTCGTGGCGAGTATTTTGAGTTACAGATTAAAGTACATATATTATATAACAGCATCCTCTTTTAATGTAACTCATCGCGTATACTTAAGCTCATAAACTATAACTTTTTCGTTCATTCATTTACGTTATAGAGGAAGGGAGTAGAGCATTTAAATTATCTTAGATATTACGTCTTTTTGAGTTAACTTAAATACGTTCCAGGCTCTTGGAAATAAATATAACGCTAGCGAGTTTTATAATTAATAACGTACTCGTACCGTCAAGATTCATGTCTTAAAATCACCTTTAAATCATCTGGCAATACATGCGTAATGTCATTTATTCTCTCTCGCAGTTTCTCTCTTACTGAATTATCGATTGGTACGTCATCAATGCAGCTTTTCTCCAACTTCTGGCGAATTCTAAGAATCATATCGACTACTTCCACCTCTTGCTTCCCTTGTACCCACGTTTTTAAATCCTGTCCATGATTATTATATTGATAAGAATTTATAATAAAATTATGAAAAAATGTAAAAGAAAAAAATTAATATTCATACCGCCTGTGATAATTTCTCTAACTGTTTAACTTGCAACTGCTGACTCAATTCCATATATCTTGTGTGAAACCATCCGGAAAAGTTCGGTGATCGAAAGAATCGTTTATAGAGTCCTACCCAATCGCCTTTTATACCTGTAGTTAATTGAGGACCGGAGCTGCTTAAACTAGCTAGGAAGTCATCTGGATTGAACATTTGTGGTGTAGGAGTTGCCTGAAATCATTGTCATCAATTAAATAAACTGACTTTATAATTAATCCCTAATAATTGATTACCTTAAAAGGTGATATGTTCTTTTGTAGTGGCATAAGGGTCGCGATATATCTCTCAAGCGGAATCATAAAGCTCTCCGTGAGTTCTATAAGATGACGTTTCAAAAGCGCGGTCTGTACTTGGCCCGGCCGTTTTGTTTGAATACCCCTGAACAATTTCTTCAGTATAGTTTTATCTTTCTGCAGGAAAGATTTGTACTGAGTGTAAACGCCAGGCTTCGAGTCTAGCACCTTCAGATTTTCAGATCTCTTGATTTTATATTTCTGATCTTCTGAAACATCAAATCTTGAACACATACCGCTAACCTTTAAGCGCCATAGAACTTACCACTATTGTTGCCGTTACTTATCCGGATGATATGCGGCCAGTGTTGCAGCGTTTTTGCGAAGAATGGATTTGTCACGCCCAGGATCACAGCAGGTGGCGTCGGAGAATCGGTGGTATACTCTTTGAATTCCGAATCATGAATAGTGAAATATGGTCGATGATCCGCACAGTACTTTAATGGCGCGATCATGCTGGAGAATGTTTTCCGTTTATGCATTATAGATATATAACAAGTATCAGTTATTTTAATTTGATACTTACGCTATAAGCGCTTGAACCATCTCGGAACATGTAGTCGGTGAGCTTGCCATCACAACGATTGGTTCACTAAGAAGTACTAATTCCCATAATAAATGCACATAACTAACAACACTGGCTAAACTTCGAAACATATCGCCCTCATAAGCTGATGTCAGTATCAGTCTTCGTGTTGCGTGCACATTGGATGTGTGCTCCATGGCAGCAATCGTTGGAACAACAGCTTTGTAATTTTGATTTGGGATATATGTCTAAAATAATATGTCTAAAATCATTCTTTTAATACATAGACAACATATATTTATACAAAGTGAATTATAAATATTTTTTTAATTTCATGAGTATGTTATTAGATAAAAAGGAAGAATAAATATATATGTAATACTTTTATGAATTAGATCACAAATGTTTTGCCATCAAAATAGTGGACACAAATAAATTTAAAGCTTGAGTCATGTATACGTCATGCTCAGGTATGTGTAGAAAATGATGAAAGACATTTTAAGCATTTTTATAAACATTTTGAGCATTTTTATAAAAAAAATATCCATCTGAAATTTTTAAACAGTACTTACTTATTGATACTATTACATTTGTGTCCATTATTTCAATAACAAAGCATTTATAATCTAATGTTGAAACATATGTTCTGCATTTTTTATTTATATAACTTTTAAATCAATTTACCTGGAATAACACTCCGATAAGAGGCAAATGAACTATTTGACCTGGAACTGGAGGAGGCCAGTGATCAATCTCGCGCACTACAGCTTCCATAAGCGCTATTCCAGTCTCGAAAAATTCCGGCGCGATCAAAGCACATAATTCACCGAACAGATTGACAAATGGCAGTTTTGTAATTATAACAACACTCTGGAAGCGTGATATTAATTATAAATTAAATAAATATAATTACAAGTTAAATAAATTGCACCAAATTTATCAAATTATTACCTTTTGAAAATATCCTCTTGGCAACGATTTATCCTTCACTTGTCGGAAATATACGTATCCCCAGTAATAATCTCTATCAGTTTGTAGAAAAGAAGGTGATTTTCTGTCATATTCCTTAAGAGCATTAGTTTCTTGCATCGTTTTACTACTTTGTCTTATTCTTACATGATACTGAGTATCTCCCATACATCCAGAATTGGAATCAGGAAAGGCTAAGTAACAAACATTAGATCTCTCTTGTTCCGATAATTTAACATGACTTGGATAAATCGCCTGTCACACATAAAAAAAGAAATATGATTAGCAAAAGCATTTTATTTTATTTTGTTAACTAAATATTAAAATAATAATTCTGTGAATGTGTGTGGTCACCTCTATAGCTTGACCTAATTCAAGATCAAAAGTAACGATGCATATACAATGCACCCAATTAGTAAAACGTTCCCATTTTCCATACACTACTTCTTCCTTAGTAGTTTCATTGTTTAATCCTTTACTTGTTGAGCAGGAAGGAACTGACATTGTTCTCTTTTCTACTAATCCTACTAATCTAATTATTCGTCTTATATATTATTACATGTGTCATTCATTATTGTACAACATGATTATTTTTAACTGCATGACACTTGTACTGGCACTTGACTACTAACAATTATGTCACATTATAATTGATCGCTTGAAGATTCTGAATTATCTAAATTCTGAAATATAAAAGCAATCTCAATATTGTAAAAATCTTAAATAAATCTTTCGCAAAATCTGAAATAAATATTAACTTACCACTATAAATATATATTTGCATATTATTCAATATATACATCAACTATAAATCTTTTCTAATTGAATTAACTTTCAAACATACTCTATAACTATGGTTAGTCTTGAAATTATGTACCCTGTTTGGCAATACCTAAAGAAAATTTAATTTGTACAGTCTGTACTCCAGGAATTTAATTGAACCTTCAGTTTATGAGGCCGAGTCAAAGGCTAGTCCAGGTAAGAATAGGCACGCTTAATACCAGAGTGCATTTGCTCGTATCAATGTACTTAGACATGCACATGTTTCCCATCTCTGGACAACCTCCACATGTTTCCCATCTCTGGACAACAATTTATCAAACAATATACCAGTCCAGTTCGCAGTATAATCAACGCAAGGGTGATTAAATCGTTCAAGCGAGACAGCTTGACATTCGCATACACACGCGACACTCACCCTTGCTTGGTTGAAGAGAGTCTTCATAGCGTTCGGATTCCAACAACCAGATGTTTATAACCTTCGTGTGACAATCCCACGGATCAAAGAATCAGTCTCATACTCGTTATTAGCACTTATTCGATAACGTTAGACAAATTCCTTCTTGAATCGCTACTTTATTGACTTTATTCTTTTATGATAAATTACTACTAAATCATCACATTTAACTTTAGTGGAACGCACCTTAGACTTGCCTCGAATTGCCGCTAACTTGCCTCCAGGGCAATACAGAAACCCTGCCCAATTGTTCACCAAACTGAATTATAAACTTTCCCTCTACTTTTGTAGATGGTGTTACTGTACAACATACGACACACACTGCACACACACACACACACACACACACACACACACACACACACACACACACACAAACTCT
>Ga0157364_1007932_pt1 | contig 10997 bp, 7 predicted proteins | sample AttsexASBM2_FD_111476 | JGI IMG/M metagenome (GOLD analysis project Ga0157364, IMG submission 111476) | Fungus gardens microbial communities from leaf cutter ant in Ribeirão Preto, State of São Paulo, Brazil - Atta sexdens ASBM2 | ecosystem: Host-associated > Fungi > Mycelium > Unclassified ... | reverse complement strand
TCCTTTTCCTTTCTTTCTCTTTTAAGTTTTAGTTCAATTTTCATGTTAGCGTGCTTCTTCTGTACGTAGTTACGAAAGTAGCTACCACGGTCTGCCATCGTGCACCGTGTAATAAATTGCTGAATTAAAAAAAAAAAAAAAATAGATAACAAGTTACTAGACAATGAAATACAGAAACTTGATTCATATATATATATATATATAAATATGAAAAATGTTTAGGACTGGTAAAGGATTTTATTCATATATCATATACCAATCTGAGCATATCTGAATTATCTGACTCCCATCACAAATAACACTTACCTAATATCTACTCTGTCCAAAACATTTGTAGAAGTGAATATCTCTCTTCTGATCTGTACATTCTCTTTCAGTATAGATTAATCTAGCTTCATTCTATAGCCAATCACTCCAAACTTATCATATGCATTCTTATAATTTCCATAGAACTTGAGACAACATCTAAGAATTTTAGCATAACCAAAGTAATTATCTATCTCTTTTGTTTCTTAGATATTGTTTTAGTTACTGAGTAATGCTACATAGATACTTTGTACTCCTTAGCTTGAAAATTGACTAGAGTTGACATCTTCTTGAGTTCTCATACTGACTTTCTGACTTCTCATATTCTACTTTTCTTTAGTTTTCTTCCTTAAATTATGACCACTGCAATATGTAGAAACAGCACATAAGCTAAAGTTGAAATCATCCTAAATTCATATCCACACATCACTTATAAAACACTTATAAAGTTTCTATGCTTTATCTGACCTCATCTGTAATTTTCCCATGGATTATTTCCTCTCTCAGACATGATCTGTATTTTAACATCATAAGTAAAAAACAAATACATTAGATGTTTTGGAAGTTGGTCTATAACACATTACATCAACTATTGCTAATTCTTATGCTACTAAAGTCATATAGTTTTGAAGCTTACTTATTTATTACTAATTAAAGATATAAACTAAGTTAATCTTAATGGCTGATAAATTTATATCTCAGAATAATAATATCTAGTGGTTATAATTGTCTTTTGAACTATAAATTTTGGTAGAAATAACAAAAAAATATCCTACTAAATTATATATATAGGAAATAAGATGTTGTTAAGTATCAAGGACTTAGTATGGCAAATAGAGAAGAGAAAAATGATGAAGAGGTTTGTGAAGCCTTATAAAATGAATAAAATAATATCAGAAAATGTAGTGAAGTTAAAATTGCTAGAATCAATCAAGATTCATCCAGTAGTAAATATTGATAGGATACTTGGAAGGAATTAGAAATTTTTAAAAATACAAAAGAATTAGTAAAGAAATTTAAAAAGAAATATAGAGATAAGAAAGCAAAAAGAATTAAGATACTACTAAAAAGAGTGTTTTATTGAGAGAAGCTATATCATATATTATCCAACCATATCTAACATCTGTACCTATTTATCCTCCAGTACAAATCACACTCCATTCCAATCATCTATCAATGTCAGGCACAGTTCACACTGGGGTGGAAGTCCACAGAATGGATTCAGAGATGAGTGGACTTGTGAACAACCTTGACTTCAGCTTATATACTGTACTGTCTGTCTGCTGTGTGGTCACAACTTCAGATGATGGGAAGAAGTCCAAGATGTAAGTGAGTGCTGATTTGTGTGTTGCTGTTGAACACTGGAGATCAGGTTCAATAAGAGTTATCTTCATCGATTATCAGACTAGCAAATTACAGTGTAACTACTAGTCTTATATACAAATGGATAGTATAGGAAATGCTCAGGGTTTTCAGTGATGAAACCCCTATTGCCCCGAGCGGAGGTTTCAGTGTTGAGACACTGATAGGAGTAACTCTATCATGGAAGACTGAGTTGAATAGGAGTATCCCCACCATGGAAGACAGAATACCTGGATGGTTGCAGCACCATCATAAGACGTATTGCAAGAAAGGTGGCTGCCATGGAAAGCAGGCTTGTATAATTTGGAGATGATATCACCGTGGGGATGTAATTTTCCAGACGGGTGGACTTGCATATGACAATCAACCCAAGAACCAAAATCTCTCTATTTCTCATCAATCTCATAGAGTTTCAAATGACAATCTCTGTAGTGCCTGATAATCTAGAGTATGTATAGTAGTAGCATTATTATTGTACTACACTTACTCTAAGTTTATCTGAATTCACTCTTCTGAGATACAACCACACAACAAGGTTAAGCTAGGTGCAACATTTTTTTATTGAAGCCAAAGTTGTCCTATCCACATAGTACTACTTTCAAGTCTCTTCTGCCTCATATCCTGACAAGTTGTATCATCTGTTCTGTTTTCTGTACTACTTGTGGATATTTCTAGTAAATATGAATCAATCTTAACAAGCTACTAGAAAGATATATAGTAAGAATGTTATTGTTGTAAAATAATAGAAAACTCAAAGTGAAGTATTTAAAAAAGTTCAAAAGGGATTAAGAATGGTGTATAGAGAATTGAGTTTCTCTAGAGAAAAAACCTTAAGAAGATGTACTTTCATAATATGCTCAGAATTCTTATATTTTTATTTTTATATTCTTTAGTTTTATTTTCTTTTGACAATAAAACAATATGTGACTATAGTATATAACATGTCACATGAACATGATATAATATCATAATATAGAAAGAGATAAAAGATGCTACAAATAATGATATTAGAACTTATAGCAAATATATATTATCCTTATGATATACACATATAGTTTAGGATAGGGCTAACTTATAACTAGTATAGACCATGATGTACTCATATAAATAGTATAGTAATAAAGCAAGAACTTCTTGTTGAGTAATTTCTACAAGAGCTACTATACTTAAGCTATTATCTTAAGTTACTATTGAGTATAGTTTTTAGTCATCTTGACTTATGGCTGCTATAATATGTCTAACAGAACCATAACAACTACTCTTTATACCAAGTACATAAAGATATCCTTTCCAAGTTGTAGTCAACATAAAGCTAGTAAGATTTATAATAACTAACTATTAGGGCAACTACAGTAGAGGCATGAAGTTTATACTTTAAGCTTTAGAAGAGTCCTAAGAGAATAGAATGAGGCCTTTTGAAGGTGGTAGCTATTCTAAATACTCTAGAGTATATTCCAATTTAGTAGAACAATACTAATATAACCAAGGAATAATAGTGTTTAGATAATCAAGCACTCTGATAGAAGTATCTAGAATGTTAGCTAGAAAAGGAAAGAGCTTCACAGATAATAACAGATAGGATAGGACAATGATAACATATATGACTATACTTAGCAGAGTTCAAAAGTGAAAGTGGTAGAGTTGACTTGATCAACTTCACAGAATTTATAATTTGAAGAGTTCAAAAAACTCTACAAGCTTCATGACAGACATCAGCAATATTTGGATATTGGAATTTTGCAAGGTAACTAGTTCTCTTACATAAACTTAATCCTAGAGTATTAGCTCAAACTTGTCTCAGGCAGTGAAAGTTGATAAAACTTTCTATTCATATAACTACTATATAAGTAATTATTGTTATAGTATACTCTAAGCTCTAATATATCATGTCACACATCATGTGACTATAATTATGTGCCTATTTATCACCTATGAAAGAAAAATAAAAATAAAAAATCATCTAATATGTGATTATAATTATATAAAACTCATGGAGGATATATGTAGTTTAGAATAGGATAACTTGAGCATAGCATAAACTATAATATAAAAAGTGTAGTAATAAAGTGAGGACTTCTTATCAAGTTCTTCTTTGTTAGATGTGGTCCACATTTAGGAGTGAAAGTCTATAGAATTGTACAGAGTTTAAACCAAGTATATATTATATTCTGTTCCAGCTATCTACCCCAAAACCACAGATAACACCTTCTCCCTCATCCACACTCCTTAATATTTTCTAGCACAGATTATTTCTCTTCATTCTCCCTCAGATGTCCTTGCTGGTTCCTTGCCAATTCTATGGACATCTATTCCTGATATCTAAGAATCACCAGAATCTAGAGCAACTCACTTAGTAGTTCTATTCCAGATAACTACCCTAGGTAGTATATCTAGTATATAAACTGGTAGTTTATACTATATTAGCTTTATCCTGAAAATCAACCAAAACTAATACCCTCTTTCTGTTATGACTTAAGCCTTTGAGTAAAGATAAAAGACTACTTTTGTATTAAGTAATACAAAAGAACTCAATAGAGTTCTAAGTACAAACTAGTCTACCTTATATACCACAGACCATGGTCTGTATGCACACTACAACTAACCTACCCTAAAGTATATATACTTACTATAAGACCAATATGTTGTTGCTATGCTGTATGCCATTATCTGTTCTAGAGCCTTTTAGTGTCACCTGATTGTGTGACTGTGACTGTGTCATGTATCATGTATAATATCACATTACACTTTTGTCTAAGTCTCAAAATAATAAAAAAGAAGGAAACTCAAAAATAAAATAAAAGAAAAAACAGAAAATAAAATAAAAGAGAAAGAAAATATAATTAAGTTCATTATTCACAATTCTGGCACTTCTAGTATTGGTAATGACACACTTTATTATCTTCCAGTGGCCTCAAACCTCTAAGACCCCCAAGTTCTTTTCCAAAATATGTAGCTTATACAACTTATAGAGATATAACATATAAGCTAAAGCCAAAGGTCATTCTAAATCTGTCTTCTATATTCTCAGATAATACATAACTAGCTTGTTTTGGATTTCTGAGATATCTTATTAGACTTTGGATAACAAGATATAAACCATGTCTAACAGTATGGAAACTTATCTATATTACAAACTCAAAACCTTAGAACTAGTTAAGTGAATAAACCTTATATTAGATCAATACAAGAGAACTCGATAGAGAGCTTTGTATAGATTGTCTACCTTATATACTAATTACTCATGGTCCATGCCCTACTACTTTAGCCTACTCTAAATAACCATGTATAAGTCTTAAGATCAACATGTGTTAAACATATTGTATGACATCATTCTTCCAGAACCTTCTATCTTCTTCCATCATGTCACATAAGTGTGTAATGCTGTGACAGTGACATGTGACATCACATTAAACCCTAACCCTAGGTTCTAAATAGAAAATAAAAATGAAATAAAACTAAGTCCACTCTTAGTGTTTCTGACAGTCTAAGGAGTGAAAAGTTACAAGCTTTGTGAACAAATTTAGCTTCAGATGTACTATACTGTCTACTTACTGCATAGTTGTAACTTTAGAGAAGTGAAACAGAGTTTGAGAGATTAAGTTCTAACAGAACAAGTGTGTTACTGTAAACACTGGAATTTAGTATTTAATAATAGTTGATTATTAGACTAAAGATAACAGTGTATTTACTAGTTCTTAAATACTAAGTAAGGTGTCATATGTTAAGTCCATCTATCTAGAGAAAACATCTCTATGGTGATACTGCTTCTCAACATCTAACTTACAAGCCTGCCTTCCATGACAGCCATCTTTCTCACAACATGCCCTCACAGCAGTGATGCAACAATCCAGATATTCTGTCTTCTATAACAGGGATACTCTTATCCAACTTGGTCTTCTATAGCAGAGTCATACTTCTGTCAGTGTTCCACCACTGAAACTTCTGCTTGGTACAATAGAGGCTATACCACTGAAACCCCAAGCATCTCCTATAGTCAGTATTTGTATATAAGACTAGTAGTTACACTATAATTTGCTAGTCTGATAATTGATGAAGATAACTCTTATTGAACTTGATCTCTGGTGTTCAATAGCAACATACTTATCAGCACTCACTTTCATCTCAGACTTCTTCCTCTTTTCTGAAGTTACAACCATGTAGCAGACAGATGGTACAGCACATAAGCTAAAGCCAAGTGTTATGGAACGCTTTGGACCTAACATTTTATTTTTTTATCTATTTTTCTTTTGATTTTATTTCTCTTTTTCTTTTTCTTTTAGAATGATGAAGAAGGCACGTGACAAGGAAGTCACATGACAGGTCACATTATGTGACATCATAAACCTAGAACTTGATGGAAGGGTCTGGAAGATGACGTCAAGGCACTTGGAGTACACATGGTGGCCTTGAGTAGGATATGAGGCAGGAATGAGGATGAAGCATGGACATAAGGACAGGGTTATTTATTAGTAGCACAGACCATGAACCCTTTGTATAAATAGGACTCTAATTAAGAAGAGGCTCCTTGTCAAGTTCTCTTGTGAATTCCCCACTTGATATCCAACTAAGAGATTTACTGTTTGTGTGATCATTTGTCTTTGTGATAAGTGGCTGCTACAACACCAAGGTTGTTTCACAAAAGTCCACACATCTCCAAGTCCACTTTGTAGACTTTCACCTCTAGTGTAAACTGTACCTGACATAAGGATAAAAAGTACTCAAGTGGTGATATTACTTCATAGTATAGCCTCTGAGTGATATTAGTGGCTATGCTGAGTAAATGTTTCAGTAGTAAGACTATAGAGCATTATAGAAAAGAAAGAAGTATAGAAAAGAGGGGAGTTGGTTAATATATCTAGATAGCTAGGGATAATCATAGGCAATTTAGAAAGATCTAGAGTGTTAAGATACTATTAAGAGAGTAGTAGCAAAATAAAACAGAGCTTACTTCAAGTAGATAGCCACAATCAGTTATATAAAAAGAGGATCAGATAAAGTATGGAAACTTATCTGGAAACAAATGTAGTTATCCAAATGTCAGAATTGCAAATTATATTTTATTTTTCTTTTCAATTTTATTTAGGGTTAGGGTTTAGCATAATGTCATGGTTACAACTGTCACAAACTGGTCACACAATATGTCATGCATGTCACATGTCACTGTCACTATAATAGTTACACAATCATATAGTCATAATAAAACATAGTAGAATGTTCTAGAATAATGATATTATACAATGTTGTTATAGTACAAAAGTAGGGACAGACTTCGGACTAGGGTTAGGGTTAGGACCTTAGATAATTATTAGTCTACAACGGACAAAGGGTTAGGAGATAGGCATGTGACCTAGAAGTCATGTGGTAGAGTCTAGAGCGGTCTGGAAGGACTTAGGGTCTAGAAGGATCGGGAAGAGTCTAAATAGGAGTTAGGGTTAGGAGTGACGTCAAGGGACAAGGATTCCTCATGATGTACACATGGTGTGCACATGTACAGCAGAGATTAAAGGTATGACGTCAAGGCACATGTAGAAAGCATGGTGGCCTTATGGAAAACACATGTGGATGAGTAATAGGACATGAGGACAGAGCATGGACTTTAGCATCGGTAATATAATGTTGTAGCATGGACCAGGACAATACAGTATATATAGTGGTAGATAGAGTAGGAGCTCCTTATTGAGTTCTCTTGTATCAACCTGGTATAAGGTTTAGTCTCATTACCAACTCTAAGGTTTTAAGTCTACAACAAATGTGCTTAATACATGTTGACTTTATGGTCTACACATGGTCTTTAGGGTAGGCTAGATGTAGTAGTAGCATAGACTATCTAGTAGAGTATATAAGATAGACAACTTTGTACTAGGAACTCTATCAAGTTCTCTTATGTACTATACAAGGTTCTTCTCATTGATCAGCTCCAAAGTCTTTAAGTTGTAACACCAAAGGGTTAAACAAAGTACCCAGGTTGCAGATCAAACTTGGAGGCTTATCCACAGATAGGCAATATAATCTCAGATAATGATCTTAGCCTTAACTTATATGTTGTGCCTACTGTCTGTTGTGTAGTTATAATTTTGGATAGTGAGGTATCAGAAAAAACTAATTAATTACAGAGTATCTACTTGGTCTTAAATACTAAGTCTGTAGTCAAAACTATGATTAAGAAAATAGTAGTGTAGGAAATAATGTTATAGGGATAATTTCTAAGATATAAAATGATTGAAAGTCTAGATAACAAGTTACTAGAAGATAAAATACTGATTTATGTATTAATGAGCACAGATGTAGAAGTATATCTAAATATAGATAGAGTCCTATCTGGAAGTCAGAGAGAAAATATCTTAGATGTCTTGGAAGTCAGTCTATGACATAGAGTATAAGAAAGTAGATCTGCAGATATATGTAGATAATAGAATAGAGTATAAAAGAGCAAATCAATCAGAAAACACAGAAGAACAGAGTTGTAGAAGAATAGGTTTCCTTATATTCCTTCTACAAAGTCCCTATAATAATTAAGTTAGTATCAAGAGTACTGTCAACAGAGGTAGCAAGAATGATGAAGTCTGAACAAGTGAAACTCACTTTAAGTAGATGTCCATGATTAGTCACACAAGAAAGGAGTTGGATCAAGTATAGAAACTTATTTAGGAAATGAATGTGGAAATCTGTGAGGTTGGGTAAGTATCTAGGTTATGGATCAAGTATAAAAGCTTATCTATGAATTGATGATGTGACTTTAAAAGATGACCTTATCCTCAACTTATATATTGTGCCCACTACCTGTCATATAGTCATAATTTTGAATGGTCAGGAAGGAGTGATAAGAGAGTTTCTTAGTTAGATTAGATTCTCAGTCAGAGCTTAGTTGATTTCCAGACTGAAGACTACAGAGTATTTACTTAGTCTTATATACTGAGTCTATAGTCAGAACTGTGGCTAAGGAATAGTAGTGTAAAGGATAACTAAGGAGATGTTATAGAGATATTTTCTAGGATACAGAACAACTAGGAGTCTAGGTAACAAGTTGCCAGGAGATGAAATACAAGAAGCTGATCTATGTGCAAATGATTATAGAGTATATTTAGATATAGTTAGAGTTCTAACCAGGAGTCAGAAAGTGAATGTCTTAGATGTCTTAAAAGTTGGTCTATGATAGCTAGCACTAAGATGAAAAACATTCTTGAGAATAATATCAGAGTGTCTATTGGATATTCTAGCTCTAAATGACATAGACCCTGGACTGATAGTGTTACAATCTCAAGATCTTAGGGTAGGTCAAGAAGAGGAAACTTGTATAGGGTTTACACAAGAGAACTCAATGGAGTTCTTGGTACAAGGTATCTACCTATATATACTAACTGAGCAATGGTCCATGCTCTACTTTATCTAGCCTACTCTAAAGACCATGTGTTAGCCATGAAGTCAACATACATCATGCACATTGTATGATGTCATTATTTCTCAAACCTTCTACCATGTTCTATGTGACCATGTGATCATGTGATCAAATGTGACTGATGTGTGACAGTGTGATTATCATGCTAAACCCTAACCCCAGTTCCCAAAATAGAAAATAAAGAAAATGAAAATGAAATGAAAATGAAAATCATAAGAAACTTGGGTCCAAACTTCATAAGTCTGACAGATAGCAGAGATTTCATTGTTATCTCCAATCCCAACATGTAAATCAGCAACTGCCTCATATAAAATAAACTATGTCTGATCCATCAACATATGGGATACATCACTTGATATCTACAATAGCTATCATCACTTTTCCAACTTCATGTTTGTCAATTGACTGTAATGAATTTACAGTAAGATTTGCAAATTCTCCCATAGTCTTATTTGTATTTGGACAATTGTTGTTCCAGTGCCCCTTCTGATGACAGATATTCATCTGTGGTTTTAGACTTTCCCTTACCATTCTTCTTTTCACTACAAGAGCCTCTACTACTGGCATTGTCAACAATGTCAAATGACCAGTCTTGAATTTCTTTTCCATCTCCTCAACAAGTCAATCACATTCAGCCTAATCATTAACAACAATGAGTTTGGTGGTCACCATATTGAGTGTTAAAACTTTCCCTTTGTCAAAAATATTCTGCTTGACAACATCCCAAATGGTTGATTATAGGAGGAAAAGAAGGATGGCATAGATAAGAATATTAACCAGCATCAAAGATACAACAGCAGAGATTCAGGAAGAACCCAATATGGTCTGACATAGTAGTATGTTTGTCCCACTTCTTTAAGTAGAGCTCTTGATAATAATTAATCCCTTAGCGCTGAGTGATCTTAGGGAGTTGATTCCACATCTCTTTTGATGTGGTGATGCTTGCAACATGCTCCCACTGGCCATATTCAATAGCCCCTTTCATTCAGTTGAAGATGTCGCAAGAAGGCCCTCAGATGTGAAAGGCGGTTTCGTAGAAGGTCCATGGAGACATTCCTGTTGAAAAGTAGCCATTTCAACGTTATGATGGACTGTTACTCAGAGTGATCGAAGTTGAATTCTGTAGTAAATATTTGAACCTAGTATTGCACTTGCATTGAGTAGCATGTTGTTTGAGTAGCATGTTGTTTGTTAACATGGCTTCTTGTGCTGAATTCTAGGGATTTGAGTCACACTAGCTTCAAAATAAAGAAATAAACAAAACATACCTTTTCCCAAGCTATCGATGTACGATCTCGTGTAAAAGCCAGATTCCTATTCAATGCAGCTCTGAACGACGCAGCAGTATGCGACCAGAACCTCCCTGTCATCTATTCTGTAACAAGGCTGAACACTGCTTCCCATAGATAGACCGGCATCGATAGCAGCACGATGGTAGTCATTGGATATTGCCTGATACTGGGCTGTAGTGCTGTAAACTTTCCAAGCCTTAGCACCAACGTGCCATACACCAGGACTCTCTCTACTGTTAATTCTGTCGGCCCAACAAAGGTTTTGGGAGACATTACTACCATATCTCTATAAGTGAAGACAATGTCGCCTGACATGAGATGAGAGCGAAAAATCTTACTATGCCGATTGTATTGGTCTACAATTGATGCAAAATACTAGCAAGAATCAATGAATCAAGCCTATGGGCTATTTATTTCCAGTGCGAGTGCTAATTGACCTGGCTAAAATAGTACAGCAAATCATTCACAGAAGTCATTCACAGAAGTTCTTCCTCCTGTGACATGATCATGTTCATTTGGTATAGAGAGAAGCACCCATTTTTACGACCTTCATGATCATAAGGAGAGACTCTCTGTTGAGTTGACAAAAACCAGAAGCAAATAAAAATCGTACAGCTGATTTAAACTCAGTATGATTGCTT
>Ga0157364_1007931_pt1 | contig 10997 bp, 5 predicted proteins | sample AttsexASBM2_FD_111476 | JGI IMG/M metagenome (GOLD analysis project Ga0157364, IMG submission 111476) | Fungus gardens microbial communities from leaf cutter ant in Ribeirão Preto, State of São Paulo, Brazil - Atta sexdens ASBM2 | ecosystem: Host-associated > Fungi > Mycelium > Unclassified ... | reverse complement strand
TTGTTGTTCAATAAAGAAACGTTATCGTCGGTAGCACAATGGATAACTGTAAGTATAAACATTTTCTTGTGACTTTTATTTCTATATTCTATTTTCTATTTTATGACGTTATTTATTATTTATTGTTTCAGGAATTTTGGTGGGCGGTATTACTAATGGGTATAGCTTTCATTATATTTATGGGACTGTTTATCAAGTGTTGCGCAGTGCACATTCCTTCCACTAATCCTAAAAAGCCGCCTGCGAGGCGCATCAGTGATACATTGACAAGACCGATGAATACTCTTAGAAGAATGGTAAAAACATATAAATTTACATAATAAATTTACATATAAAAGCTCGTATCATTGTTTGAAGTAAGAAATATTTCATCTTGTTCAACGTTGTAATGCTTGTCATTTTTATAGCGACATCCGCACGCTGGTGGTGGACCTGGGCCAAGAAGTATACCTCCGAGACCAAGTCAAGGTGGTCACGGAACACGTGGACCCTCTCATGGGTATGGAGAGGGTAGAGGTGCTCAATACTATCCAAAAGGTAAATTAGCATTAAGTCTCATCTATACATTTCTCGTTGCTTGAGTTTAGTTCCTATGCTTAAACACCAATCAGCATTGCATACATCGTAAAAAATATGTATACTCTAGTGAGAGAAAGGATTACTAATGCGGATTAAACTCAAGCTAACGTTGTTCGCGTTTTCTCGTCCTTGTGTGACCCGCAACTACATCAATGTCTTTTCCTGTTTGCATCTTCCTCGCATTGACGCGCATCTATGACTACCCGATACTATCGTTCTATGATCTGCAGAGGTGAGCCTGGGGCCTATATTCTTACGCTTAATAGGAGCAAATTCATAAATGTCAATATTGTTGTATAATGTATTACTATTTAGAAAAATCAAATATTGATGTATTTTTGTATTTGCTCCTAGCTCATTGTTCATGGCATTGCATTGGATGCTAGCGAAATATTTTTTCTTTCCCATTCAATGTCGAAGCCGAGCTCCTCCTTTCTGATTTTGTATCATTGACTGATTGATTTTGAATTATGACTTTCCAGAATAATATTATTAGCTATATTAAGTATATATTAAGTAGAAAAAGAGAAATAGCACGCGAAGGATATGCAGAAAGAGTGGAGATTGCGGCGACTGTTTCCTTATTGTCATTTTATTTGGCTGTTGTACACAGTGGCAGCAATCCTCTATCCTCGCATACCCGCGTTACTTTTGGTTATGCGTTTCGTTTCATTGTCGAACATTTTTCTAAACTTTAAGCAGGATATCGCTCGGTTCCCACAGCTAGTGCGCCACCAAGTAGCGGGTCAGCAGACAATTACGGCCGTTCCAATCACCCAGAACTGTATGCCGGCGCCTATTCGGGCTCCGGGGGAGGGGGGAGGAGCGCAGCATATGAGATGAGGCATCACAACAAGGTGTGACGATCCTAGGACGTCGTCACGGACGAGGACCACCAATCGCGGCGTTGCACCACGAGCCGTTGTGTAGAACGATTGCCAAATGCGAAGAAAACCGATCCACTCTTCAAGGGATGCGACGATGTCTCTTAATCGAGGTCGAAGCAATAAGCGACGAGCAGTTACAATGATCGAACAGATTGAGAGGTCCAGCGATATGCTCTATTACCTGAGTTGCATAGAATTCGCGTAAAGAGCCGCGCGTAGATACAAAGAAAGTATGTATTTATGATCAAATCGATCTCTCATTTTGTATCGGTTTGGTAGATGTAATTTCGTGGAAATGCGAACGAACGACGACTCGGAAGATTTGACCGGAGCCACGATGATAAAATAATGAAGTATATAGCGAAAATCGTGAGCACCGAGAATTTTATATATGTAATCTTTTTTATGTAGCACCAATACGATCTTTCGCGTCGCCGTTTAAAAAACTCGTCATCTTATGATCAAATTTTAGAATGGCTTCGCCAGTGAAGGTGATATTGTTATATGATCAAAGTAATTTAAATCGATCCAACGTGTGATTCATTTTGCTTTAGTGATCGACGCTGTATTCGCAAAGCGACGAACGCGACAATGTTAAGAAAAAAAAACGTCACATCCTCGCCATTATGAAGATTTAAAGTCAAGATCGTACGGTCTTTGTGTGACGGCGTCCTTCGAGATGTCGATACTCGTGCATGTCGCTCTCGAAAGTTAGAAGTGGAGAATCTCTAAAATCTTGTTTGTTAGAGATTAAAATTTAGTGGGAAATTGGCAATAAGACAATATATGTATGTTCTTTGGTAAATGGTGCATACTTATAAATATGTTTTCCAAAGGCAACTATTGTGTTCTTATTCCGTTTATCGACAAGTATAAAGTGAAAAATCTTTTTTTTTTTATTAGATCATAATGTTATAAAACGATAAACAAATCTTATTTTATTTTAAAATTTGATATACAGCAGATATAGCAGATTCTTGCAATATGGGCAAGAAAATTGAGACTACTCACTGTCGTGTATTATAAAGTATCACCATACGCATTGTCTTTTTTTATCTACAATTTTAATAACTAAAATATTTTTTAAATGGCTTTCTGGAGCGAAATGGCACCTTACCATTACCAAATCACATCACAGGTCATTTACTTGATCTCTGTACCATAGAATAATAATTAATGATATGTATTATTCTTATACTAATTTGTATTAGCCAATTTTAAAGCGAAGTTTATGCGAGATTACGAAAGATATAAGAGCAGCAACAACAAAATGATGCGTTTCTCTATAGCGATATTCCATTATACGATTAACTATTATACATGAATGAAGATGATATTATTATTATTAAGCTATGCTGATTATTATTATTATTAATTAGTTATATCTTGCAGTTGATAATTTATCTCCGCCTATATTGCGAATGTTATAAGTTAATATTTAATTAAAAACGAGTTTTATAACATGCTATATTAAGTCGGGGGCTGCACCGTAAACACGCAGTTATGCGTATAGCGGACCAAAGATGAGCCCTCTTATCGAAACGTGCGAACATGTTATATTATATATTTTATATATATATATATATATATATATATATATATATATATACATATATATGGGTTCACACATGTATACAGCTGCATACTTGTGAGAGAGAAACACGAGATCGGTTCTCATCCTCGAAGTGAATCGTATCTGGTGCTGTCAAATCGTTGTCGATACGATTATGCACTTCCCTTTTCTGAAACGCCAAATCTAACAAATGACTGAATTCTTTTTCGCTCTTTTATCGACGTCTTTGTGCAACAGGTAACAAAAACGTCGAGATCGATGTCCACTCCTGTTCACAATAATATATTCCATTTACAATGAATAATAACAAACATATATGACATTTAAATTAGCGATAATTAATCAAGACAAATCATCTCAGAGAAAAACTGTGTGTTAGAGATTAAAATTCTTTTTATATAATTGATTTTTATGATTTATTTTTATCAACTTTTTAATTATATCATTCATATCTTTAATATTTTAATCTAACAATCGATCAAATACAATTTTTGTAAAGTGAGATTAATTTCGTAATTTTCGTAAACTTTTTTATAATTATTACGCAGAATCGTTTATAACGAACACTTATTTTTAAACTTCAACATCCTCATATTATTTTTGTAAATTTTAAGGAAAACGAGACTGTTCCGAAATTTGGCATTGATTTTTATTTTTCATATAGAAATTCGTAGAATTTAAAAACGGAAATCGTATTTTTAAATATCGATTGGTGTAATTGATATATCTCTATGTCTATCCGCAATTGAATTACAACCCTCTGCGTTGTAACTTTAAGACTGTGTTTTATCTAGGCGGAAAATTGAATATAGGGATGCAGGATTAAAACGAGGAGGTGCCAGTAAAAACGCTATAATACGAGTTTGCGGATCGTGTGAAAATGTACAATAGATGCAATGTGATTATTAGATGGATCATACGAGGTTTCGCGAGGAAAAGAGTAAGTGAGAGGAAATGAGATGGAAAGTAAAAAGTTTTTTGGGCGTGTGAGAAAATATTTGAGTGAGAGACCGCGAAAGAGATAGATCGCGAGTGTGTATATCTGTGTAAATATACTGATACATTATAAAATGATTATATAACCATAACGGATGGTAAAGCGAATACAAAAAATACTTGTTTTTATATCAGATCTGTATTATAGCGAAATATTATTCTGTATTTTGTAATCAGAACGGAAGTTTAGGGATGACGTGCGAGTGTCTGTACATGCGTGTAATCGAGCCTCTGGGTTTTAAGTATGATTCTTTGCCGATTCATCATGGACCGGAGGAATCGTACGATCAACGTTATTTAGGAAATTTCGAGGTTTCTTGCGTATAGGTGCAAAAAAATTCCGTTTGACCCCATTCACAGCCGCTCATAATATTATTGAACGATTTAATATCAATTTCAATGCGAGCAACAATCCGTGACACTCAACGGATGAGATTTACTGCCAATGAACGTAGCCAGGTGCGATTCGATTAATTTTAATACATTAATTATAGTATCGCTAGAAATGTTTTCTGCCAATGTAAATGTTAATTACGGTCTTCTAAATGTACGATAATAGCATGAATATTTTAGACAACCGTCAGATAAAGAAGACTTTTTTATACGTCCTTTATTAAATTTCATTTTATGCCGAAAAAGAAAGATCTTTTCTGTACGTTAAAAAAAAAATACGAAATGTCGTTCGAAAAGTCATCGAGAATCTCTGGGTAATCATTTCGTTCCAAGCCACTGCCATTTGACGAGCAATCTTGAGGTAGTTAGAATTTGCTTTCGGAACGAGCTGACATCCCGATCGAACGTTATTGGTGCGCGACCTACCTTTGCTTCCATTTCACTGCCACTAGCATTTCGAACGACTGAATTGTTATGATCAAAAATCGCATGTACAAATTCGTACGCGACGTAACGAATATCCAAAGACGACAAAATAGTTAGCAATGCCTTGTTACGTTCCGAAAGCCTAAAGAGCGATGGAATGGGGTCGGGGTGTAGTTACTAGTTGACAATGAAGTTGCTTGCGCGTACGAAAGGATTAATAAGAAATAAGGATAAATTCTCCTTCATCATTTGTCCCAGACCTCTAACTACATATGCTTAAGCTTATTCATTTCCGCGGCATCCGGATTAAGATGCGATTTTAATTCCCCTGTAATACGAACTTCCTGTACGGTTCGTTGCAATAATGCAATGTGTCACTATTATGTATCACGTTGATAACGATAACGAAAGCGTAATCTTCAAGACTATACGCGATTGGCGTACTGTATACCGATCTTAATCCAGAACCGCATTACTGTGACGCGATGCACATACAACACTACTCTATCACTTGTACATAATGTTAGAGAAGAAAAGAACAAAAAGAAAATCGAAGATTATATTTTTTCTATCGATCCAAAAATGTGGTGACCTATCAACATCGTGCATCTGGGATTATTTAAGCATGTAATTTCGTGCCCTTTGTACTGAACTCACTTCGCAAACGACGAATTGTTTTCTCCAGGAATCATACGTTTTTATTTTGAGTGTTACTTGGATATCACCGAACATCAAGTGACCCTTACGTTCGTGCCGTACTCTACTTTTAGTCGATGATGCGCTTTTAAGAGTGTATCTCTTTATTGTAAATTATAACCGAGCATGATACTGACCAATCGCTGAACGTAGCTTCAGACCACCACTCTCTCTTTTTCCCAAAATGTCTAGAATGCGGCGAGTGTTTTAAGAATATTATAAATAAATGAATTATGATTGTGAATATCTCTTGTGTTATGTTAATGTGATTAAAAAAGACAAAACATTGTAAAGAATTAAATAAAGCATACATTTTACATTTATTCGTTTGTAATCTTTGGAACGATGAGGATAGTGAAGATTACGAATCGTTGTTTTGTACATATAATTTTATTTGTTATATAAACTATTGTAAAAGAGTTACAATTGTACATTAAAAAGTCATAGTGGGTAAATGATGATACCTACTGTGTGATACATGAATATCGCGATCTTTAGCTTGAAGTTATGGGAACTTACATCATTCCAGTGCAACAGAAAAATTCTTTGAGATAAACTATAATACTCAATTGAAATTTAAGATATGCAATCGTATGTTTTTATTTAATATTGTATTATTAACGAATATTTCAAGCCGTCAAATATACAGAATTGAGAAAATACTGTACAATACAAAATGCTTATTATATGTCACCTCAAATATATTAGAAAATCCGTGACACAAATTGTCCATTGATTAATTTTCCTCGATAAAGATTCTTACAAAGACAATCGAATTATACAAATGTTTCGGCGATAAATAGATCGCAATTATACAGATTAAATGTGACGCGCGGTTTTTGCCACAAGCAACGTAGAGAAATGGCTAAAGTGTATAATGCCGCAAGCTTTACCATTCTGTTGAAATATCGAGAAAATAATTTGTAGATAACTTTATCGACCTTTGAACATTCGTATGCATTTACCACTCTCTCATACTTTCGCTGACGTATGCTTGTACTTTTTCAGCGATACTAATCGAAAACTAATCCTATTCGGAAAGTTATCATTCGGCCAGATATATAATAGCAAAGTTTTCACAATTGCTTCCGATGTTATAAGTGGACGTAAAAAAAGTGGCCCTGAGTGGCAAGTTATAAATGCAGCACCTCATCTCGCAATTTCGCTATTAAATTCACGGTTGCGAATGCTCAAGTTTGTACACATCGTGATATGCATTGCGTATCAGTGCATATGGAAAACAACTCTCCAACAAGTCCATCGTCAAGAATGGAGATTCTTGAACTATTTGGTCGAGTAGAAGATACACGGACTCTCTGTTTCGAGTTGCCTCCTTGTCCGCTTCTTGCCCTAATTTTAACAAGCTTGACGAGGCCAGAGCGAGGAACTCCTTCATTCTGTCCTCTATATCATTTTGTCCACAAATCGTGAACAATGCTCCAAATATATTATTTATTGCTGTAGCCATGCAATGTATGTTATTGGAGTGGCCTTCGAGCGACGCTCTGTAAAAGGAGTTGTCGTTCCGAGACAATTTCGGAATGGAAACCGCTACGAAGACCATCAACAAGCAAACAAGCAAGTGCTCGTCCTCGTCGACTTCAGCTTTCTGGTTTCGCAGTGCTGTCGTCAAAGTGGGATCGACTTTGCAAGTCAAGCCTGCGGCCGACGTCATCTCGGAGACGACGCGCATAGGATCGCCGGATGGCAGATGATGTCTGAAGTCCAATATAGAGCTCAACAGAAACGGTATACGTTCCTCCAACACGTCCACTAGTGCTGACTGTGACAACTGTCGGAAGCTGAGAATGACACCTATTATAGTAACTCGCTGAAGAACATTGTCCACGTGTTGTAGCTTCTTGAACTGCTCCTTCATCACTTCCGGCTTGTCGAAATTTGTTCTCAGAGAAATCAGCACATCCTTGTTGCCGGCCACCAATTTCTTCAATTGTTGTACCTGACTGGCGATATGCCACATCAAGTTCTCATTCAACATCTTCATACCATATGGTCCTATCAATTCTGCTAATGCCCTTAACTCATTAATATCGGAGAACTCTTCGGCGTTAAAGGGTATAGCACCTTCAACCGACAAGCTGACAAATGCCCGTTGATTCGCCGAATAGCAAATATTACCGGCGCTTACTCGCCTCAGCAAAACGTCCGAATACCATTGCGTATAGAGCGCAGCTATAGTTTTGTCACCGTGACTGTCCAGCTCCTGTGTTTGCTGCAGCAGAGCATTGTTGAAGACCCGCGTGATATCTATGTGCACGTAATTCTCGATGGTTTGAAGAACATTCATGTAAGATCTAACGCTGACGAAGAGCTCAGACGGTTTGGCTATTTCACTGGTATCCGGATTATACATGACCATTCCCACCAGCGCTCTAGCAAATCGCGACTCCAGATGTTGATGCAGATATTCTCTTGGCGCGAAAGTATACTCCCAGACATTAATAGTAGGACAGTAATTAATGGCATAACACAGCTCAGTAAGAGCCATGTGCAACTTGTCCATCGTCGTTAATTCCTCCCGGGTTTTCCGATAGCTCTCTATACCAGGCTTGTGAATCTCGTACATGTTCTTCTTATTCTTATCCTTCTTCTTACGATTAACAACTTGTGAAATTAATAGAGCGCAGTGTTTCGGCAATAATTTGTCGCTCATATTGCACTGCTCGTCGCAAATAGTCGTGATAATATTCTTAGCTTCTTTGGCCATTTCATCCAGAAACATATTGACAACGGAAAGGCTTCTCTCGCGAATGTGATGACGTTCCTCCGGACAGAGCTCGTGAGTACAACTTTGAAAATGACTGCATATGAGCGGGAAGGCAACGATATACCGATTCTGGGCAGGAAACTCGAGGCACATGTGAAACTGATCCTCGAATATTTTGCTGTAAAAGCAGAAGATAGATAAATCAGACGTCTCAACTAACATCTCGTCCAAGTTGTCAACCATTTTCGTGTGGAAAATTACAGTATCCATGAAAGAAGCTAATTCTCTATTATCAGCCAGATTCATATTGCATTTCGCAATAGACATATAGGCCTGCAGCCTAAACCAATCCAATCGAAAGGCACGGAAATCAAACAATTCATTGTCCTCGACCTGCTTTACAGTCAGACTAGCTATAATTGAACACATATCACTAAGAATAGCTCCCTCGTCTTCCGGGCAAACCGGAAGATTTTGTATCATCTGATGCAAAGCGGGAGCATCGAATCCTGAAAGAAATTGGACGTAATACCTTTGAAGCACCTGAGAATATTTTTTTACTAGCGCTCGTAATTCCTCGCAATGGAAGAGCAATTCTGGCAATTGACGATCCACCAAATCCTCGCCACCTCGTCCCTTGCCTTTACCTTGAATAGGAGGATTATCTCCGTGTCTCAATAACCACAAGACTTCGTCTCTCGCATGAGAGAGACCCATTAATACCAGCAGCGCTTTCGGTCCCAGAAGACCAGGCTGGTCTGTCAAAATTAAACCTAATTCCTTCAGAGCAGTCCTCAAGAATTTTCTTCTTTCTCTATGTCTATAGCCAGCTTTTTGTACTGCTTGATTGTAACATTCTTTCACCTCTGATACCCGTTTTCCATATCCTTTCATACCTTCGAAGAATGTTTGAATATACTGATGTATATAAATCACCTCATCTCTAAACAATGCTAATACCCATCCAGATTCTAAAGCAGTGATCCACAATTTGCTTGGTTGTTCCTGGCTCAAGAATGTGTGACAAAGTGTAAATCCAAGAATCACCCATCTCTCGATTCTATCCAAACTCAATGTCTCGCAGGACATAGTGTCTGTTGCTGCTGCTTTTAATATCTGTCCAGGACTACCAACGAGACTTAACTTCTGATCAGCTCTCCACGTGTCAGCAGACAAATTTCTACCAGGATACACTGGCCACAGCGAAGTTAGAGCATTTTTCAGCAATTTAGAATGCGGTACGAATTCTTCGGAAAGTTTTTTCAACGGAGCGTCATAATCCATAATCATCTGTCCTAAGCGAGGAAAGCTGGGATCCGACTGATTATGCACCATCTCGTGAGCCGCATTGAAGAGTCCCAGCACAGCTTTGCGATCCTCGACTCGCGACAGGAGAATCATCAGGCTGATGTATGTGATTACAAGATCTAGATAACCTTTGGTCAAATCAAAATTAATTGTAATATCCATGTGAACGCCACACGCATCCATAGTAGTCAGAAGTTCGCACACATTGTCTTTAAAATCTAGCAGATCAACAAACGTATAATAGTACAATGACAGAGACTTGATAATTTCATTACGAATGTTCATAATGGTCTGTAGTCCTTTAATATCGATGTTAGGGAACTTCCTGACGATTGTCTTGATGGAAGACTCCAGTGCCTTGTCAGAGAGGAAGGCAGGCTTCGACTTGGCATCACCACAGGCCTTCTTGATATTGTAAATACGCGTTAACATACCTATACCTCTGTCGTTCAGGATGGTCAACTTCTCGGCCAGCTTCTGCTGGCTCGGCACGATGGGTCGAGCCATGACCGCGTTGCTTGATCGCCTCTCACGCGATTGGCATTACTTATCAACTTGTTAAACGTAAATGACAGCGATCAGTTGACCCCACCCCTGGGGGTAATTTATATCACCGGATACGCCGAGTGTTTCCTCTGGTTCTCTGCAAGGGAAAACAACAATTGATTCACGCGCTCGCACGACGTCGATACATTCGTCTCGGTATACTCACCTTGCCACCGTGATTACATGTTTCACATCGAATTACAATGCATCGCGATACGATAGGCCGAAGCAAATCACTGTACGTACCAGTACCTATGCTGTACTCCAAGTGCGCTCCGACACGGCGCTTACCGCGTGAAGTTGCTCCGCTGTCTCCGCTATTGGCGCTATTGGCGATGCAGTGCTGCCAACGCGGCGAACGCGAAACGTCTAGAGTAGAAGTGCCGAGCGCGCAGTAGATTTGAAATCGCGGCCGTGCGATGTTGAGCGCGGGAAGTTTCGCTCGTTCGTGTGTGTGTGATTGTTAAAGTGTAATTTTGGATAACGGCGAGTTGGATTACCTGAAGGCAACGTTGATGGATCTTTGGATCTGAGGAAACAGGAAGCGCGCACAGCCGATGCGGCGATCGATTCGGGATCTTCTTGCCAGGTATTCATGTTCGTGATTGCGACGCACGATGCGTGTTTTCATGTTGCATTTTATTAAATTACTAAAATTCTGCGTTTGTGGCGTAGTTCTAATAATTTATTAAAATGCGAGCAATCCAACGGAAAAAAATGTGTCATGCCGCTGTAGGTTTAACACAAGCTTTCCACATTACGCAGATCGCCAAAGAATGTCCTAAAGTATCCGCAGGACATCCCTGTGTCCTCCAAACGTCCTAAGAATGTTTTCAAGATGTCTATTGCATAAATTGTGCTGTAC
>Ga0157364_1007930_pt1 | contig 10997 bp, 22 predicted proteins | sample AttsexASBM2_FD_111476 | JGI IMG/M metagenome (GOLD analysis project Ga0157364, IMG submission 111476) | Fungus gardens microbial communities from leaf cutter ant in Ribeirão Preto, State of São Paulo, Brazil - Atta sexdens ASBM2 | ecosystem: Host-associated > Fungi > Mycelium > Unclassified ... | reverse complement strand
ATAAGAGAACTATCAGTTTTTATCCATGCCTTTAAACTCTTTTCTGATACAAATTAAAACTAGCCATGTTACCTTGGATATCCTTGCTAATACAAAACAACTTCATGGACACTCCTCTCTTGATATCTAAGGATCAATAGGGAGCAAGTGTTAGGTGTGGTTCATACTTGAAGATAAAAGCCTGTGGAGTCAGCTTGGAGGAGTGTAGAGTGTGGAAACTCTATATGATGAGCTCAGTAACATGGACTTGTCAAAACAATCTTGATCTCAGCTTATGTGTTATGCCTTCTATAAGCTACATGGTTAAAATTTTAGAGAATGATCTTGTAAGGAGTTATAAAAAGAGGAGTAAAGTGTATCATTATTAATATTAGAGATTTAGCATCAACTTTAATTGATTATCAGATTAGCTATTACAAAATAGTCACTAGCCTTAAATATATAAAGTAACAAAAGAAGTAATTAAAACAGATCTCTGAGTAGATGTTTCACTACTGAAACACTAAATAAAAGTTTAGATTGGAGAGGAGAAAATCCTATGTAAAGTCCAAGTAATTTTATGGAGTTTTAAGGAAATAATTAAGCAATGGAAACAAATAAAAGTGATTATGGATTTTGACACAAATAAAGCCAAATAACCACAGGGATTTGATGGAATTAAATTCATTATAAAGTACCAAACCACTAATAGAGCATTGCTTTTTTCACTTATACTACTATCTTGTATAGTAGTGCTTAGCAGTAAATTAGCAAATACACTATTCCTTATAACATTGAGTACTATATACTATGAAATCCAAAACTTTAAGCTTAAAAAAGAAAGAGCTCTTCATGCCATATAACAACTCCTTGTTGGAGTTTTGAGCTGATGACAATATTCAGAATCTTACTACTAGTCTCACTTCTAGTAGTTGAGATGTATATCCCATCTTTTTTATAGCTGAGGACTCATCCATGGCTGTGAACTTTCAATCTTCCAAAGATCTGTCATGGGTTGAACAAGCCTTACTGATGTATAAGGCTAAGACTTCAAAGACAAAGACTGCCTCTAAAATCACCAATACAAATTTCTCTCCTCAACCTCCTATTCAAACAGCAGGAGATAATATGTTAGCAGCAAACCAACTTGCTACTTTAAATGTGTCTGTGCTTCAAGATAAAGGTTCCAATACTAGTATTGAGCCCATATTGGCTGCTTCAGTAATTTCTTACAACAATGACCAACTAGCTAATCTAGATCTTTGGGATAGCATATTTGTTTCAACCTTATTACTTGAAATTGATAAATTCCAGAGCTATGATGCTCAAAATATCATGTGATCTCTTATGTGGATAGAGATATTCATTCAGCAACATCACTTAGGTGATAAACTAACAAAGGATCTCACTAATCTAACAAAGATTAGTATTACAGCATGATGTCTAATTAATGTCATTTATAAATCTGGCTGGGATAGACTCAGCATAGATAACAATAACAAATTGATTTGACAATATATGCTTTGCTAAGACCCCCAAAGTGATGCTTACTGGCCCTAAACCAAGCTTGCCTCAAAATTTATCAAAGTTAAAGGAAATCAATTTAATTAAATCAACAATCAAAAAGTTTTATGCTCAGGCTTTAAAGATCAACATTAAAGACATCATTTACATTAAGAATATGTTTCTAATCTTAACTCCCAAGAAAATTGTTGAGGTCAACAATATTATTAACAAATCAAGTATGGTTAAACCTAAAATCAAAATGACCACCAAAAGATCTTTGAAAAAGTAGGTCATCATTTTTATGAGTGAAAGCAACTCTAACATCATTAAAAGCAATATTGTCAAGATCGAAGAAGGTGGACTTGATTTATTTTATTTTTCCTTTTATTTTTATTTTATTTTATTTTCTATTTTTAGAATAACTAGGGTTAGGGTTGATTGGTCACGCTGTCACATCTGTCACAACATGATGGCATAGTCACAAGACAGATCACAAGATACAGAGAATTTAGTAGAAGATTCGAGAACAAATGATGTCATACAACATGGACTATATATGGTTGTTTAGGGTAGGGTACACAGTACTTAGCATGGACCATTTGTAGGACTATATAAGGTAGACTAGTTTGTAGAAGAGTTCTCTATCAAGTTCTCTTGTGTTACTTAATACAAGAGTTGTTTTACTACTCCACTCTAAGGATTTTAGTTTATAATATTAGAATTCGATTCTTATCTCTGGACCACCTAACACTAGCCTTCAAAACCAACTTACTCTCTATTCATCCTCGACCCTTAGTCAAGAAGATATAGTCAGACCCTAGACTCAAGGAACATACTAGTTAGGTAGGAGAAGCCTAGCTGTCTGTTTGTACCAAAGCCTACTGGTATACTTCAGATGTATCACCTTTTATGGATGTGTTCTGTACCTTTTCTTCATATCAGCCTTATGCTACAAACCCACTTGTAGTTTGTTTATGCAGAGAAACAACAGTTCATTCTTAAAACAACTATTTAGAGTAGAACAGTCTTCTTAGACCAAAATTGTATACATTTCATTAGGGCAGTTGTCAGTAAATGGTGTAGATAGGGCAAGAAGAGTGCTTTTTATCACCTACCAAGAATTCTGTTGTCTTCAGAGTACGAGTCTGAGAATAAAACCAGCATTGGTTCTGCTCTCCTCTTATATACATCTTCACCACCATCATCATCACCAATTCCCATTGAATCCCTGCCATACTACAATATGAGTCAAATCAACTTACATGAGATCATCCACCAGCAACAGGAGCAGCTAGCAGCAATGCAGGCATAGATACAAGCCCTGCTTGCAGTAGGAGGAGGAGGAGCAGGAACTGCAGAGAGAGCAGCAATGGAGTCCAACATGGGATCTCACATGGAGGTGGCCAAGCCAGCTATCTTCAATGGAGAAGCAGGGAAAGTAGAAGGATTTGTGATTGCATGTAGATTGTATTTGAGGATGAAAATGAAGGAAGTAATAGTGGAAGAACAAGTGCAGTGAGTCCTCTTGTACATACAGGGAGGATCAGTGGACGTATAGAAAGAGAATGTAATGGAGGAATTAGAGACAGGAGAAATGGAGTATGAAATAGTGGAGGAATTTTTAGTGAGTTTGAAGAAAGAATTTGGCAGAGGAGAGAAAGAGTCAGTGAAAGCAGCAGAGTTAAGAAAGTTGGAGCAAGGAGGGAGAACAATAGAGGAGTTTGTACAAGAGTTTAAGAGGGCAGCAAGGGGAAGTGGGTATAAAGGAAGGCTATTGGTAGAGGAGTTTAAAAGGAGGATGAATGAAGGGATAAGGAGAGAATTGATGGAGGCAGAAAATCCACCGGCTTCCATAGAACAATGGTATAGAAGGACAATAGCCCTGGATAGAAACTGGAGGGAGAGTAGGAGAGAAGAGGAGAGGCTGAGAGGGAAGAAGGAAAATGGAGGAGGGGCTCCTAAGCAGGAGCAATGACAGATATTGCCATGACCCCTAGTGTGGCAAAGGAGGCAACCACCTCCTCAGCAGGCAACAATAGGGCCTGCTTCAATGGAAGGAGTGGAGAGGACTAATGCAGTAGTAGTGAGAGGGCAGGGATAGGAAATGGGCATTCCTCTAAGAAGAGATCTCTATGCTATAGAAGTAGATCGAGGAAGGAATTACTATGCCTGTGGAAGATTTGGGTATATAGTCTGTCATTGTAGGAATCAGAGGCAGAGAGAAAGAGTGGCAGAAGGGAGGAGACTAGAATATGGAGGAGAAGGTATCAAGGGAAATTTGCAATATTCAGACAATTTAAAAGGGATGAAGAATCTAGAGTCCCTTGACTAGATTCTTATAACAAGTTTAATGTATTAGCTACTGAAATAAACACTGATATATCAAAACTAGAGAAAACTGAGAAGAAGATGGAAGTAAGAAAGGTAGAAGGAAAGATATTAAGGGAGGTTATGGTAAAAATTGGGCTGGAGAGGATAGACATGCAGGAAAGGATAACAGTGGAGGCATTGCTAGATAGTAGAGTGACTGGGTTGGTGATGAGCTCTGAGTTTGCAAAAAAACAGGGCTTCAAGTTAAAAAAGTTGGAAAGACCGATAAATGTAAAAAATATGGATGGATTGTTGAATAAGAAGAGGCCTATAGAAAATATAGTGGAAGTAAATATTTATTACCAAGGACATAGGGAGAGGACAGAAATAGATGTTATTGGGGGACAGAAGTGGACTGTAATCTTGGGAATGCTGTGGTTAGCTCATCACAATCCTGAGATTGACTGGAGGATAGGAGAGGTAAAGATGACAAGGTGTCCAGAGGAGTGTGGTAAGTAGTGGAGGCCAGTACAGGGAAAATTGGGATAGGAAAAACAGAAAGAAGAGGAGGCAAAGGAAGAAGCAGAAAAAAGGAGGGAAGAGAAGAATAAGAGGAGGAAGAAGGGGAAAACAATGGAGATAAAAAAAGTGGCAGAAGAATGGGAAATATGAGATGAAGAGGAAGAAGCAGCAAAATCAGAGGTGAAGGCAAAGAAGCTGGTGCTGGAGAAGTTCTATGAATAGATAAAGGTGTTTGGAAAGAAGTAATCAGAGAGGATGCTGATGAGGAAGATATGGGATTATGCGATAGATGTCAGGGAGGAGTTTGTACCAAGAAAAGAGAAGATATACCTGTTGTTGAGAGAAGAGAGAGAAGAAGTGAGAGAGTTTGTAAAAGAGCAGTTGAGAAAAGGATATATTTGGCTGTTAAAGTCACCACAAACAGCGCCAGTATTTTTTGTAGGGAAGAAAGATGGAAAGAAGCAAATGGTGCAAGATTATAGATATCTGAATGAGTAGACAATTAAGAATAATTACCCACTTCCACTAATCTCGGATGTCTTGGAAAATATTGGGATAAAGAAGTTGTTCACAAAGATGAATTTGAGGTGGGGGTATAACAATGTGAGGATCAAGAAAGGGGATGAGTGGAAGGCAGCGTTTACTACACCAGAAGGGTCTTTTGAACCTATGGTGATGTTTTTTGGGTTGATGAATTCTCCAGCGACTTTTCAAGTAATGATGAATAAGTTGTTAAGAGATTTGATCAACACTGGAAAAGTAGCAGTGTTCATTGACAATATGATAGTAAGAACAGAAATGGAGGAAGGGCATGATGAGTTGGTAGCGGAAGTAATCAGAAGATTAGAAGAAAATAACTTGTATATGAAGCCGGAAAAGTGTAAGTTAAAAGTGAGGAAGGTAGGATTTTTAGGAGTGGTTATAGGACCAGATGGAATAAAGATGGAAGAGGAGAAGGTGAAAGGAGTCTTGGAATAGCTGACATCAAAGTATGTCAAAGAAGTGCAAAAGTTTTTGGGATTGGCAAATTACTACTGCCGATTTATTGAAGAATTTGCATCAGTAGCGAGGCCGTTACATGATATGGTGAAGAAAGATAAGAAGTAGAATTGGACGGAAAGGCAGGAAAAGGTGTTTAGGAAGTTGAAAGACTGATTTACAAAAGAACCAGTGTTGGTAGCACCAGATATAGATAAAAAAATGAGGATGGAAGTGGATGCATCAGATTATGTGATGGGAGGAGTATTATCAATGGAATACAAAGATAGATTGTGGAGACCAGTAGCATTTCTCTCAAAATCATTAAATGAGATGGAGAGAAATTACAAAATACATGATAAAGAAATGCTAGCAATTATTAGGGGGCTGGAGGCATGGAGACACCTTTTAGAAGGAGCACAGTTTAAATTTGAGATCTGAACAGATCATAAAAATTTAGAATATTTTATGAAAGTGCAAAAGTTGAATAGGAGACAAGCCAGATGGGCATTATATCTGTCTCGATTTGACTTCACCTTGAAACATGTGGCAGGAACAAAGATGGGAAAAGTGGACGGACTAAGTAGGAGAGTGGATTGGAAAATAGACATAGACAAAGACAATGAAAATCAGGTATTTATTAAGGACAACTAGATTCGTAGTGTACAAGAAGTAGTAATAGAAGGACTGGAAGTAGAATTATTAGAAAAAATAAAAAAAGCAAGGAGTAAAGATGAGGATGTAGTTAAAGTAGTAGAGAAGATGAAGAAGGCAAGAGTGAAGGAAGTGAGAGGAGAAGAGTGGAAGATAGAAGGGGATCTAGTACTGAAAGAAGGGAAGGTGTATGTACCAAAGGATGAGGAGTTAAGAGCTGAAGTAATTCAGTTACATCATGATGTACCAGCTGTTAGACATAGAGGAAGATGGAAGATAGTGGAATTGGTAACAAGGAACTACTGGTGGCTAGGGGTAATAAGGGATGTTGGAAAATATGTGAAAGAATGTGATTTGTGTTAGAGGATGAAAAATAGAACGGAAGAGTTGGCAGGAAAGTTGAAGTTAAGTGAAGTACCGAAGAAACCATGGTCGCATCTAATGGTAGATTTTATAACAAAGTTACTGGTAGTAACAGAAAAGGATGTGATATTAGTAGTATGTGATTAGCTATCAAAGATGACACACTTTGTAGCCACTACCAAAGGAACATCAGCAGAAGGATTAGCAAGGTTGTTCCGGGACAATGTGTAGAAGTTACATGGGTTGCCAGAGAGTGTGGTGTTGGATAGGGGACCACAGTTTGCAGTGGAGTTAACTAAGGAATTGAATAGAATGTTGGGGATAGAGATGAGGTTATCTACAGCATTCCACCCACAAACAGATGGGCAAACAGAACAAATGAACTAAGAGTTAGAGCAGTACTTGAGGTTCTTTGTGGAGCACAGGCAGAAGGATTGGCCAGAGTAGTTAGCATCAGCAAAGTTTGTAGTGAACAACAAGGTTCACACAGTAACAAAAGTTTTGCCTTTCATGGCAAACTATGGGAAAGAGGTGAGAATGGGAGGTAATATCAAGAAGAAGGGGAAAGTAGAAAGTGCAACGGAATTTGTAGAGAAGATGAAGAAGGTATATGAGGAAGCAGAGGTGGCACTGAAGAAAACATAAGAGGAGATGAAGAAATACACTGATAGGAGTAAAAAGGAGATGGAAAAGTGGAAGAAGAGAGATAGAGTGTTATTGAGCACTAAGGATTTAGTGTTCAAGGAAAGGCTAGTAAAGAAGTTGACAGAGAGATATATTGAACCATATGTGATAGAAGAGGTGGTATCAATGAATGTGGTAAAATTACAATTACTAAGTTTGATGAGAATACATCCGGTAGTCAATGTAAGCTGGATAGTATGGTATAAAGAGCAAGTCAGGAGACAGAAGAAGGAAGAAGGAAAGCCAGTAGAGGTAGAAGGAGTAGAAGAGTGGAAAGTAGAAAAAGTTTTAAATAAGAAAAAGATGAGGGGAGTAGAAAAGTATCTAGTATAATGGAAAGGGTTTACAGCAGAGGGGGATACATGGGAAAGGAGAGAAAACTTGAAGAATGCGGAGGAATTAATAGAGGAATTTGAATGAGGAGGAATAGAAGTGAGACAATAAGAGAAAATAGAGAAGAAGAAAGAAGAAGATGAATACAAGAGGATGGAATTACCAGGGAGGTATATAGCTAAGTTGTTGTATGGGTGGGATGACAAGGAGTTTGAGGAAGAATACTTAAAGAAGTTAGAAAAGAATTGGAAGAAGTAGAAGGAAGATAGGCAGATTGATGAAAGTAAGCATTTAAAGATAATAGAAGAAAAAATGAAGGAAGAAAACGAAAAGATAAGAAGAAGAGACTGGAGAACAGAATATTTCTCTGGAGAAGAAATTTTAAAGGGGGGGGGTAATGTTAAGATCAAAGAAGGTAGACTTGATTTATTTTATTTTTTCTTTCATTTTTATTTTCTTTTCGATTTATTCTTTGATTTTCTATTTTTAGAATGACTAGGGTTAGGGTTGATCGGTCACACTGTCACATCTGTCACAACCTGATAGCGTAGTCACAAGATAGATCACAAGACATAGGAGAATTTAGTAGAAGATTCAAGAACAAATAATGTCATATAACATGGACACCACATGTTAGCCTCATAGACTACATATGATTGTTTAGGGTAGGGTACACAGTACTTAGCATGGACCATCTGTAAGACTATATAAGATAGACTAGTTTGTAGAAGAGTTCTCTATCAAGTTCTCTTGTGTTACTCAATACAAGAGTTGTTCTAATATCCCACTCTAAGGATTTTAGTTCATAACAAATGTAAGCTTCCATATCAACACTATTAATAGGCATCTAAAAGAGGCCAATTCAAATAACATGGCTGACTTTCTTTGTACAAACAAAGTTAGTATTATTATCACCACAAGTCTAACTGTCTCTGCCTAAGATATGAGGACTATTGAGAAAGCTATCAAAAATAGCAAGAAGATAAACAAGGATTTCATTAAAAGTCCTTGATTACTACAATCAAAATTTTATCTTAAGATTTTAAGCCTTCCATATCTTTTTAAAAATACTAATGAACCCATTACTTCTCAACTAGTTGAAAAAGTACTCAAAGAGTTACATATCTTTAAAGATATCAAATTTTCCTCTAAACCAAGAGTTATCAGGGCTTCTTCCAATTACAATTTAGCTGTCATTTGGCTTGACATCTGGGATTCTCAATCAGGTTCCAAAGCAAAAAGCATTATTAACTATCACTTCAACATTGGTAAATTTATTGCTACTATCTATGGCACTAGTATCAGTCCAGATGTTCCACAGTATAAGAACTGTTGGAAATAGGGCCATTCAACTCTCAGGTGTTGATTGCATGCAATCAGATATATTATATGCCATTGTTATAAGACAAGAGTATGGACAGACTTCAGGTAGGGTTAGGGTTAGGACAGAAGACAGACATAGAACAGTAGTAATATTATTAGTCTACAATGGAGGAAGAGCACATGACCTGGAAGTCATATGATAGAAGCTGGAATAGTCTAGAGTAGTCTGGAAGAACTTAGGATCTAGAAGGATTGGGAAGAGTCTAGAAAGAGTTAGGGTTAGGAATGATGTCAAGGGACATGGGTTCCTCATGGTATATACATGGTATATGCATGGTGATAAAGATTAAAGAGAGTATAATGTCAGAGCATATGGACATGACATAGTGGCCTTGAGGTAGAAGTATGGTGGATGAGTAATAGGATATGAGGATGATACATAAACATTAGGGCAGGTAGATATTGTTGTAGCATAGACCACATTGTATTTATATAAATAGAGGAGCAATGCAACAAGGGCTCCTTGTCAAGTTCTCTTGTAATCCCCACTATTAGATAGCCAGTTAAGAGCTTTGCTGAAGTAAGCATATCACAAGTGCTGTTCTGGTGAGTGGTTGCTACAACAGCCATAGTCTTCACAAATCTAAGCATTACAAGGAAAAATCATGGTGCTACAAAGAGAATGATAAGTCAAATCCTCTAAGACTTGCTATAAAGGATGGAAAGTCTTGCTCTCATTCATTCAAGTACATCAACTGCAAAGATGACCACCAAGTAGACAGTAACAAATGTTCTTATTGGCATAACCATTTTAACAAGGAGTGGTACAGTAGGAAACAATAGAAACTCTACTAATAGTAGAGTACATAATGTAGCAATCCTGTTATCTTTAGAGTAGTCATTTCTTTTTCTTTTTCTTATTTTCATTTTCATTTTCATTATATTGTTTGCCCATTAATGTATTATAGCTACAAAGTAGTTATTATAGACTGCCTTTGTGCTCCATGTTATAAATTGTTGATTTAAAAAAAACAACCACTAATGAAGTTTTGGACACAAATAAAGCCAAATAACTATGGAGATTTGATATTGTATTGAAGTTAGATGTATCTCAGACATGTTTTGGAGTTCAGGATATAACAGTAAGACAACTCACTTAGCAGCTACATGTAACTTCTCAATATACCAATAAGTATATAATCTGATAGCTTATACTATAGTAACTTATTCTGAAAATTGACTAAAATTAACATCACTCTTCTAGTGTTAGTGATGACATATCTTGCTACTTTCTAGTAATTGTTCACTTCCTAAAGTCTTCAGTTCTAATCTAAAATATGTAACTAGTACAACTTGTGGAGGCATAGCACATATACTGAAGCTGAAGGTTATTCCATTCTAACTTCCACATTTTTAGATAACATATTTTCACTTGGTTCTTGATATCTAAGATATTTTTTCAGATCTTGGATAATGAGATATGGACTATGTCTAACAACAAGAAATGAATGGAATAATTAGAAGAAAGCTTATAGGGGCAGAAAGATCTCCCAAAAGTATTAAACAATGGTATAAAAGAGTAACAAACTTGGATAGGTACTAGAGAAAGAGTAGGAGAGAAGAAGAGAGAATGAGAGGAAGAAGAAAGATAGGAGCTTAGATACTAAGAATGAACATCAGTGAGACATAATGACAACAGTTACCATAGCCTCAAGTTTGGCTAAGAAAGCAAGAGGTTTCTCAACAGCAGGTACTGACAGAGCTTGCTCCAATGAAGATGTTATGATTGATACCTCAAAGATGCAACATAGAGATGGGCTTAGGGTATGACGACATGATCGGCTATACTGAAGTAGTCTCAGTCAGTGCCTCATATAGTAGGTACTCTAACTTCATTGTTTTCTTATTGTTTCCTCATATCTTCTGACTCATTAGCTTCATGGACTACATATGGTTTCCTTATATACACCATATATATATAGCATAGATACTATCCTGTATCCTTATACTTTACCACTTATTCATTTCTCTTAACTCCTTCTCAAGTCTTTGCCTAAGTACAACCTGAGCTCTAGCTTAAGATCATAATAGAAGGAAGTAGAAAGAACCATCACAACCATGGTTAATCTACAATAGCAGCAGATAGGATTTGTGTCTCAGCATGATCCATATACTATGAATGTAGATAGAGGAAGGAACTATTATAATTGCAGAGGTTTTGGACATATTATATGATATCATAAGAAAAGAAAGAATTAGGAGAAAGTTGGACAAGAAAGGAAAATTGACTATGAGGATAATTGAAACAATACTAGTAATTTAAATAGAGAAGAGAATCTAATAGT
>Ga0157364_1007929_pt1 | contig 10997 bp, 8 predicted proteins | sample AttsexASBM2_FD_111476 | JGI IMG/M metagenome (GOLD analysis project Ga0157364, IMG submission 111476) | Fungus gardens microbial communities from leaf cutter ant in Ribeirão Preto, State of São Paulo, Brazil - Atta sexdens ASBM2 | ecosystem: Host-associated > Fungi > Mycelium > Unclassified ... | reverse complement strand
CTCCCGCAAATGACAAGAATTTGGCTCGTAAACTGACATTTTCAATCGAGAATAACTTTATGATGCAGACACAAATCGACTAATGTTTCTATGGGGTTATGTTGACAGATGCCCAAGTTTATTTATTATATGACGTCTATGATCTATTTATTTCGACCGCTCCACTTACCGCTAAAGCCATCTATAGGAAAACGGCGGAAGCAAAGTTGTACATCTAATAGTATGCAAAATTCTGTATTGGATGGTAGGTACAAATTGTAATCAAAGATCCAATGTAATTCATGAAAAGCCGAATTTTGTAGGATCATTTACTCATTATAGCAAGAATTCTGAGAAAATTTCTCTTTTCCTGCGGAATATGGAGAAATGCTCCGTATCAAAGATAATGCTCAAAAATCGGCAGAATCTCGACGGATTAAGAAATATTTGTGTTAATAAGAAGTTCTGTTAATAAATTCTGTTAATAAGAAATTCTAACGAGAACAAGGAGTTACGACATGCTCCAAACATAAACGAGAGATTCTGATAAGCAGGAAGTCATTCGGATACGCCGCTAAGAGGAAACTCCTTTTTCTAAGGAAATATAAATTGACTTCAAAATTTTTGTAAAAGCTAATGCAAGCTCAAACAGCAGGACTCGGAATTAAAAAAAGACGACCCTGAAACTTAAAACACAGAAATTTTCTGTTATCTTCGTGGATCGGAATTAGCCAATAAGCATCGACCGAAACTCGAAAATCTCCTAGGGAAAGGAGACAGATGACTATTTTCCAATTTTCCAACTTAAAGTGAGGAATCCTGAATTTATTAAGACACTTTAGGTTCAGAATGAATTTCTAGCCCCCAGAGAATTTCTCAATCACGAAAAAAGAGGACAGAAATTGTCCTTCGCAATCTATTACGGGCTTAATTGCTCCTTTATTATAAAGTCTGATATTTCCTGCGAACAAATATTTTCTTCAAATGGATAAGTGATTACAGGTTAGATCTTGAAGTGGCGGACGAATAAAGGGAAGTTTATCTCGAGACTAGAAAATTACTGGATCCGACATAATCTGCATTCATTAGGAAAGGAAAGGACGATAGTCTGCCGGCGACCTTTATCTGTTTAGTATTTAACTCCTCTTCGAGCGGGATCGGAGGGTGTTGCCCAATGCTTTTTCCTGTCGCCGATCTCACTCTCGATGCATAGGCGTTTCTCGATTGGGTAGTGAATGCTTGATAGGTTAATGTATCGTTCTCGAGATTAATAATGGCATTTTGATGATATTCTTGGAAGCTTTCTTCAAAGATAAGATTTTTTTTACAATAATTCCTCGCCAAAAGATATACCAAAAAGAAGATTATTGAGAAGATAATAAACGCCGGTTTAATCTGAGCTCTCCTCGAGAAAAAGAATCGGTAAAAAAGATCTGCTAAAATCATCGCTCCATCATAAATTTTCGAGATAGCTGATAGCACGTCCGGGCCCAGCGAAAGCTGCGTATCCAGTCTAAGAAAATTTGAAATGCCTCTCCAAAAATAGATAAGACGACGCTGATCTGATCCTGATTTTGCAATTAAATTCTCTTTTGATGATAGAATTGCTTTTTAATGCTGATTTACATTTCGGGTTTAGGAACTCTCAGAAAACGAATCAAGAAGAGAGTATTTTTTCATCAGAGCTTTCTTCTGCTCAGTCCCCAGTCCATTCTGCGAGAGGTTATGTCATTTAGAGGTGATCAAGTTGTTCCAAAGTTGTATACCTATTTTAAAAGCTGTCTTGTCAGAGCATCCGCATTTTCCGTCATCTGAACCCGTGATTGCGGATAAAATCAACGATATCATTGACTTAAGCGGTAGCATAGGAAGTATTTCTTTCTCGTTAGCTACATCTGTAAAATATGAGGAAAGATCCTGAAGAAAGACTGTGACAACTCTCTGCCTGCATTCAATTAATATTGATTTAGTAAAAACATAGACCTATAATCTATATCTATAAATAAATGCGGATCTCATGAACCTTCCAGTCTCACAGGCCAACAAGGAATTCTCGTCTGCGAAGTCTGAAAAAGACTTCTCACGAGTGAGGGTTGTTTCGGCATCTTGCTGTCCGATCTCGATTTGATGCATGAATTTAGATTGTCATGCTCAATTTGAGGAGAAGGTACCGACAGAGAAGATCTTCTAATCACGTCACCTAAAGTGATCATCTTTTTTCATCGAAATTGTGCAAGAGAGAAAAATCGTGCTATCTCACTTCATCTCACTCTACAGTGGTGCTATAAATAGCAGCTCTATAAAGACACTCTATAAGTTTCATAATTTTTGACGAAGAGTTTACAAGGTAATAGTGTTATCGACCCGAGCGGACTTGCTCCCATTTGGATTGGATAATATTCTACTATTGGTTGAAGTTATATATTACATCAATGGGAGAGCACAACATTATTAATCCAATCTAGGTTGTTGCAATGATCGAATACGCTATAAGAAAAGTTTTAGTTTTAGTACTCACGCCACTATTTCTGAAAAACTGAAAAACGGAGTACACTCTCACAAATATAAACAAAATCTATGCAGTAAGCGCATCTGTAAGCAATGGTAAGCAAACTGAAGCAAATTAAAATATTGTAAATATTTTCTGCACAGTTCATTTTTTTTCTCTCCAACGTGAAAAAAAAAGAGGACAGATAAATTATTCAAGAGCTAAAAATTTAACTAAAAAGGGCAAGCCTTGGAGAGCCTTAAATCTTAATTAATTTTGAATAGACATATTGGTTTTTAATTCCCCCACGAATTCCAGGTGATGCTTTCCTGTCTCACCTATTAGAAAGCAGCTGGAAAAGCTTGTGACAAACATTCTGGATTATTCAGACTACCAGCTAGCAATTAAAAAACAAAAATTTAGTAGTATTTAATCATAAATATTATGACTGCCAGTTCATGCATACATTTGAAGTAAAAGCATAATATATTTTCATTATGCATTTAAATGAAATGCATTTAAATGATGAAAAATGTCGGATTACAAACTGGGGAGAAGGTGGCCAGAAGGTGGCTTTGATTGGAGGGTCTCTAAGAAGATGAGGGGAGACGAGACACGCTACCTCTCTATGCGACATCGATCAACTAACATTTTTTCCTCCATAGTCGCGAGTCAATTCCTTGACGACAAACTTTTTTTTCCTCGAGGAGATTCTATGAGGACATCTATATGGAGATTTTTCCATTCTGCATAGTAGAATCTACTAAATATTTGTGAAAAATTGTTACCCCTGACTGTTGGGGTTGCATGAGAGAGAGAGAAAGAGAGAGAGAGAGAGAGAGAGAGAGAGAGAGAGAATGCATTATTTATTAAGCACTCTGGAACAAGTCCCTTCAAGTACCTTTCAAATCATTACGAAAAATGACATATAAAGTGAGTAGAAATAAAACTAAAAAAACAGAATAGTACATGTACATGTACTTGTATGCAAGAGGAAGATAAAAATAAGAATTGAAATTGTAAGAATATGTACACACATAAGACAATTACTCAAACATAATTGACATTGTAAGCAATCTGAGAGCATTCTAGCAACATAACTAGGACACCAGTCTCTCTCTCTCTATATATTTTCTGAAATAAATGTGCATAAAGTCTCTGCTTGAATTCCTTTATAGTTTTCGATTGATGTATTTTAGGCGGGAGATCATTCCACAATCTAAACGCTATTGAGCAAAAAGATCTCTTAAATAATTCGGTTCTACTCTGAGGCACGACTAAACAATCAGCAGAGGCCTTAGTCTATGCGTAACAAAGAACCGAAGAAAAGATTAGAAAAGAGAGAAGATGGTCGCTCTAAAGTGATAATATTATATAAGAGGCAGCCAACAAAGTACTTCTTAAGATGACCTTGAGGCAACGATTTTTTCTGTAGTGAGACGTAACATGTTGATCCCACTTAATATCATGTATAAACTTCAAGCAGGCATTTAATATCTTGTAAAGTTTTCGATCCTGTTCAGCAGTAACATCAGTAAAAACTACAGTAGTCGAAATGAAGAAATGCCAACGCAGTGATAAGTTTAATCCTTAGGCTTGAGGCAATAAAATAAATGCTTACACAATCTTAATTGATACAACACTTCCCAGAGTGTCGTCTCTTAGTCATTCTTGAAATATACTCATCTCAAGAAAAATTATTGGATATTGTGATTCCAAGATACCTTACATGTGCGGAAAATTGAATCACAGTTCCTCCAATCACCACATCAGGTGAGTGACTTGTAATCTATTACATTGAGATATCTGGGAGTATCCATAGCCTGTGTCTTGGAAGCATTTAGTAAAAAGTCGTTGTTAGTAATTTATCGTTCAATGCGAATAATATCTTTATTCACTTTTCCCATGATTAGATTCCGTGGTTCATAGTGCAGGTAAGCAAACAAATCATCAACATAGAAGTTATAGGTATAATGCCATAAAATATTTTTAAAATCTGCCAGAATTACAAACTAAAAAGCAAAGGGCTGAGAACTAAAGCGTCCCTGCGGTACACCAATGCTAATAGGAGGTGAAGCTGAAATATCGTAGCATTCATTGTACGATCGTAGATCACCTGCAATCTCCCAGTGAGATAAGACCTAATCCAGGCAAGAGAAGAGCTGGAAAAGTGCATGTCAGACAGCTTTTCAATGAGAATTGGAAGTTGTACTCTGTCAAATGCTTTCGAAAAGTCAAAAAAGCAACTGAAATCATTCTATGATCAGCCGCTTACCTTCAAGCATTCTGAGTAGACACGTTTGTGTTGAATCTTTTTCAATACGCTGACTGTCAGGGATCAAAGAGGTCCGTATGTTCCGAATAATCACAGATCTGATCATAGATTAACCTCTCAAGAGTCTTGAAAAAAGCTGAGAGAATAGAAATAGACCTATAGTATTGAACTATAGTAATCACAGTAGGATTTTTTATTTTGAGGACTGGACAAACAAGAGCAGGCTTCCATGTGTCCGGGAAGACTCCATTCATAAGTGAAAAATTGAAAATGTGTTCGATTATAGGTATCAGGCATGGAAGAATTAATTTTATCAATTTAGGTGATACACTGTCTAAGCTAACTGCATTTGACCTATGTTTACGAAGTGCATTATGAATCATCAGTGGTGTAATATAAGTCCAATGGAAGTTACTGTCGTTAAAGTCGTTTGTATTCCGAGTGACAGCCTTCACATTCGCTGTGTTAATGTCAACAATAGACTGCACAAAGAAATTATTCATCATCAACAGAATGAAGAAGGGATGTCATTCGGTTTTTTTCCTTAACAAGTTCCAGATAACGGAGATGCTTCCAAGTATTACCGGATTATCAGATTGATTGAAGATTGCAAGATAATAATTACTCTTAGCTGTACAGATCCAGACTGAACCTTATTGCGCAAACTCTTGAACTCATGGTAACTCATCATCTCTTCTTCTATGCCACACACGTCTAGCCAGGTCTCTCCCCTTTATTGCCTCTTTGAGTTACGCACTAATCCATGGAGCAGGCACATTACACACCTGCACTCTCCTAAGCAACGCATGAACATCAAAGCAGCATTGAATTCAACATTTCCACCTTTTTATTAATGCAGTCAGCAACTGCGACCAATCAAAATTTTGCACCTCGGATAAAAACTCATCCTTATTAAAGCGTCTAAAATCTCTACAGGTTATCACTCTTCGTCGCTCTATTTCAATATTATACATTATTGAAATTAGATTATGAGCAGATAAACATGCCAATGCATGTCAAATTCTGTTAATTTCTCTTGATCATCAACTATGTATAGATCAAGCCAATTGGAATTCTTCAGATGATGAATAACTGATAGGAAACTAGGTATAAACCAGCAGACAAGATGAAGTCTTGCAATTGTCATAAGATGAAGTCAACAAATCCGCATTAAAATCTCCCATAATGATAGAATTGTCGGTAACTAATCTGAAGGTTAAGAAAAAGGCATTGAAACTCCTGGAGGGTCTATGTTAGGAGGCTATAAATGACGGCCAGTAGAAGTTTGGGTATTCCCACCGAAGAAACTTCTGCAACAATGAACTCTGGTTTACTACAGCATTTCTCCTCAGATCTCGCCAAGATTGAAGCATTGAGAGTATTACGGATGTAGAATCGCCACCCCTCTCCGCCATGTCTTCCTTCTGTATCCATTCTAAAGAGTGTGTAGTCCGGCAGACACTATCACATCCGAAACTCTCGGACGCAACCACATTCCAGACAAACAGATGACATGATAATCTGATTTTATAAAAATTTATAAAAATAATTGATGAAACTCGTCAAAATGTGCAATCAGCGACTAGCAATTCACATGACAGAGCCTAAGATTTTCGTGTATCATTATATTGTTAGCTGTAGTTAATATTAAAGATTTTATCTTTTATTCTTTTATAGGCCAATATAGGACATTTATTTGAGTCAGTCGCTGAGTAATCGATGTTATTGTTAGTTTTTGCTTGAGCTCTGAGACCTCTGAAAGCTCTGAGTAAATAATTACTACATTTCAGTGCCTTAGCACTCTCTGAACAGTTCTTCATTTCATGCGGTCCCGAATAACGACAATAAGTCGGATTAACTTTGCAATTGCTGGTAATATGACCGAAAGCTACTCATCTAAAACATTACAGCACTCTGACATGATCAGCAAAGGTACAGGCAGAGTACCTCAAATAGATTCGACTTACTTTGCAGTATTACTTTGCAATATTAATCGCACATCCGGGAGTACCTCAAGGATGCAACTTGTCATTCTTGTATTCTGTTTGGGTGGAAATCTGTAAATAACCTTAACATTGATTTCTTTTCTCTTATCCAAATTCTAAGCCTTAAGTTCCTCTTCAATTTCTCTTGATGACATTTCATTCGGCACACCATGCATTACCACTATGAGTCGCGAATCTGATTTCAAATTCTCAATTATTCTGAGTCCAGCCCGAACAAGATTATTTTTAATTTTTCAGATCAGATTTGACCGCTTCTATTCAAACTCCGTTTTTCGGCGCAATAATCCTGTTCATTTTTAAATTGCATTCAGCAGGTTTAAAGACCATAAAAAGAGCATCCTTAGTGTCTTGCGAAGATATTTACTTAAATTTTTGTTATTCGGTACCACCAGAAAATTGATTGTGTAGCCTTAAAAGCATGCCCACGCGAGATTCGAATTAGGGACTCAACCGCTTCAGTCACAGATGCATATGTTCTCTATTGACTCGATGCAAATCTTAAGTTTTCAGCCACACCATTTATTCTATTTAATGCAGGACCGAGTGTTTCATTTATAGCTCAACAACCATCCATCATAATTGCCTTTAAATTTCTAATTTTTACATCAAGACGATATATCAAGGTTTTCAGAAATCCTTGCATGTCAAAAATGCCGATAAGACTTCTCCTTTCAGCTGAGACATTACTTGTTGAAAGAATATTGCCAAGTCACACTGACTTTTAATTAAATATTCAAGCTTATTTACTCTGGAAATATTAATAGATTCGATCCTTTGCCTCTCGGACATACCTACAACCCACGCCTGGCAGCGCTGCCATTTTCTCCATCAGTGGATTGTGGACTTATCCGTCGATACTGCAGGATTTTCCCTGTCTATCCTTGCTAATGGCAAAACTGCAAATCAACACATGCGTATTATATAATAAACAGGAGATCGCCAAAGAAGTTATGATTCCAGGAATCGCATATCAGATAGTCAGAAAAGTAAGAAAACAAAAGCGCAAAAGATCCGTAAATAACGCCTATGGCATGCAGACAGATATTTGATCTTATAGTCCTTGCTCTAAAAAAAGCTTCAAGGAGCAAAAAGCAGAAAGCCTCAAGGAGCAAAAGCAGCAGAAAAACAGTCTAAATGTTAATATAAATGTAAAGCAACAAAGTTTACGTCTGCGTCTACTTACTGCAGAGAGAGAGAGAGAGAGAGAGAGAGAGAGAGAGAAAGACAGAGAGAGAGAGGAGGGAGGGAGGGCAGGAGGGAGTACATATGCGCAGGGTTAGGCCAAATTCATGAACTTTGTATTTATAATACGAAATACAAAATATTATTGTATTTATATATATATAATATATATATATATTATCAATTTTATAATAAGTATTCTAAATGGACATCATTGATGTACAATAAGAAGGGCTGTCGTACAATGAAATAAATGTAGCATTCCATTTAAAAAAATTATTTGACTTTCAAACTGACTGAAATTCCAACAACAAGGAGTTGTACTAGATGAATGAAAGTTACACAGAATGTTTGTTTGCATGAGTTATTATATTGATATCTGTTACAAGGTCACAATTCGCAGGATGTGAGTATAGTGCCATATGAAAGTTAAATATCATCTTCCTTAATATCCATTATAGTCACCTCTGAAGGCAGGCATCTAAACGCGCATCCGATTGCAGAGATATTAGATATCATCTTGTGGGATGGCATTCCATGCCTACTGCACTTATACGGTCAGATCGATAATGATCACCACCATGACCATGCTGGTTGCGAATGAGTCCGCAGCTATCGTCCTCCACATGCTCTGTAGGCGAATAATCTTGCTAGCTATGCTAGAGTAACACATAGTTAACGTCTCAAAGAAGATGTTGGATTGTAGCGATGGGGATGAATTATTCTATTAACAACAGGCCAACAACAATTAAAACCCTATAGGCCCTTCTCAATGTCGTTCGTGAATAATATTAGGAGTACAAATTAGTTCGGTCCGTCTTTTGTGTTCAAAAATGCATTTATTTCAAAACAAAATGAATGAACAGATCAATTAAAGTATTGTCTATCGCTGCTTACTACTTTTTCCCATCTCTCAGGCAATTTTCGAATTCCATCTCGAAAAAATGATTCGTCTTTGGAGGCGATCCAATTTTGGAGCCAATTTTCGATTTCTACGAAAGAAGACTTGCTATACATCCTTCGGAACAATCAGTAATCAGAAGGAGCAATGTCCGAAGAATACGACGGGTGCGATAAAACATCCCATTTGAACGTTTCCAAATATTCTTTTACGACTTTAGCGACATGAGACCGAGCGTTGTCATGAAGAAGAATTTTATCATGTCTTTGCTCGTATTTCGGCCGTTTTTCTCGCAATGCACGGCTCAAACGAATCAATTGTAGCCGATACTGATCGCCCGTAATGGAATCGCCAGGTTTCAGCAGCTCACAGTAAACAAGACCTACCAGAATATGATCTTCGAACCATAAATGTTCGACCGTGGTATTGATATTGAGGTCGATGGCAACGATTGACCGGGCTTAGCGTAGTATTTTTTCTTCTTGGTTGTCGTATAATATGGTCCACTTCTCATCTCCAGTCACAATCCGATGCAAAAAACCTTTTCTCTGTTGCATTTGAATCAACTGTTCGCAAGTGAAAAATCGCCTTTCAACGTCTCTCGGTTCATAAGGCACTCAATTTCTTTATTTTTGAATCATTCCCATGGCTCTCAATCGTATAGAAACAGCTTGAGTTACTCCGAATGATTCTGCAAGCTCCTCTTACGTTTGACTCTGATCTTCTTCGAGTAATGTCTCTAATTCTTTGTCTTCGAATTTTTTTGGCTGTCCAGAGCGAGGCTTGTCTTCAACACTGAAATCTCCATCCTTGAAACATCGAAATCATTCCCTACATGATTTATCAGTTGGAGCAGTGTCACCATAAACTTCGACAAACATTCGATGGGCTTCAGCCGCACTTTTCTTCCAATTAAAGCAGAAAATCAAAATCTCCCACAAATGCTGCTTGGTTAACACAAAATTCGACATTTCAAACAGTAAAAATTAAGGTTTTTGTATGAAACTCAAAGCGATATAAAATGAATATTATTAGCAGATGTTTAACCTCTCTGAAACCGCCAAAATCAGGTGTCACTACCATTCACAACAGCTGGATCTATCTTAGGGAAACGGACCGAATAAAATTTGTAATAAAGCAATAGGTTCGATCATCATTCTGATGTAAAGGTTCACCGTCATCGTGTTCAAGATAAGATCAAAGAGATTCTATTATCATAAAAAAATCCTCCATAATGCCTGAAGTCTTGTATGTCGATGACAGATATAGCTTGTCAATAGATATTCATCAGTCCTCCTTTTGACTCGTGTCTATCATTGGTACCGGCTTACGTTCGTGAACACTACAGAGTGCTATTCTGTTCTTCAATGAACTCTTGCACAACATCACTGAAGGTGAATTTTATGAACAGAAATGAGTAACAAACTTGTTACAGGACGCTTAAAGCGGCGGCCATTCTTCAGTAGCTGATTTAAAATAGTTTTTATGGTAACGCCGAGTTTCATTAAGCTCGAATTTTCGCTGCAGTTGCCGTGCGATCAGTCAGAACCATCCTGCGAATGCGCCGATCTTCTTTGTCTCCAATTGATTGAGAGGTCCGTCCTTACGAAAAAACCTTCAATTTTGGGCGTTAAACATTCAAAAAGAATGCTCAAATTTGCGTGTTAAACACTTAAAGAAACACTCAATTTGGATGTGATTTTAGATCGTCAACTGAAGATTACACTCAATTGTAGATTAACGGTCAAAGAAAATTATCAAAATAATGGCTCTATTTTGTAAAATTAATTAATTCTGTTTTATTAATAAAATAATATTGATCTGTATCATATTCCGGAATATACACGACAAAATTATAATTAAAAGAATGCTTTCTCTCTTATTTGAGAATTAATTTAAAATCTAACTTCGCACGAATCAGCTTGTCGAAATATTCGTAGATCAAGGAAACGAAAGAGGTTCGAATGAGAGGTTCGAAAGAAGGCACTTACAAAATAACAAGAAATAATACAAAAATACAATAAATATTTATTTCTAAACAACACGATAAATTGACATTTAAATAACAAATAAGTTAAAGATGAGACGAGAATAGAGTAATCGATTATGTGTGTGTGTGTGTGTGTGTGTGTGTGTGTGTGTGTGTGTGTGTGTGTGTGTGTGTGT
>Ga0157364_1007927_pt1 | contig 11000 bp, 6 predicted proteins | sample AttsexASBM2_FD_111476 | JGI IMG/M metagenome (GOLD analysis project Ga0157364, IMG submission 111476) | Fungus gardens microbial communities from leaf cutter ant in Ribeirão Preto, State of São Paulo, Brazil - Atta sexdens ASBM2 | ecosystem: Host-associated > Fungi > Mycelium > Unclassified ... | reverse complement strand
ATTGACCACTAGCGAGCAAAACTCGTTTAAAATGGGAACTGACATGAGAGCTAAGAAAATTGATAGATTAGAATCTAGACGATCCGAAAAGCGTTACAAAAAAATCAAAATCTCTCGACACTGTTGAAAGAAGGTTAACGGACTGGAAATTAAAGGATTGAAGAAATTGTGGGAATTCCGAAAATTTAAAAAATTGGGAAATGTTAGGAGGCAGTTTGGAAAACTTGAAGATGTAGAAAGAACGTAATCTTTCAAGAGTATGTTGCTATAGTAATTGACATTGGACTTACCGAGAGTGGTATATACCGAGAGACCAGCATCCGGCGGATATGGGAACTGGGGTGGTAAGGACGGCGATCTGGACGTTGAGAGATATGGAGGTGTCGTCGCACCCAGGTATCCGCGGGGCGGTCCACCCCCGGCTCCGTTGCCACCACCTGGACTCGCACCCTCGCCATCCAGACCCATGTTCACCACTGTTCCGTAGCTATCGTTACTCAAGTCTGCAAATAGATCGTTTGTCTTCATTAGATTTCAAGTTAGCAATTAGATGAAGAATAAATGGAAATGAATGCGTATTACATCTTTTAAAGATGTAACATAATGTAACACTAATATTCTATTCTAAGAGATCTGCAAAGAAATTAAATATAATGATGTGAATTAGGATATATTAAAAATAGATGCTGACTAAAAAGATGCTTTCAATTACGAGACGGAAGTTATTTATTTGAAACGAGTGATCATTCTAACGCCGTAAGTTGAAAGTCGAAAGTCGAGCCAACGACTTGCGGCATCCATTGTGTCTGCGTCTCTCAGTACTCAGATGCCTGTTATCTGAGGGGAGGACGATCTCCTCAAATATTCAGGAGATCGCGGAGGCTAACTGCCGGCTCACCGTGTCCGAGATTTCAGGAAGATTGCGGGCCAACCTTGAATTTATGCTCGCTATTACCTGCTCTTACTCGGGAACGAGTACTATATAATACATCGCTCGTTTAGGTTGTTTCGGAGGCGGCTGATACGATTATTATAGAAATAACTTTGGTATATAATTATTTTATATGGGAGAAAGCATCTTGTGAATGATAGCTGCCAATTGCATGTGCATATTTTTATATAATATAGCATATATTTATATATTATAGTATAGCATATATTTACATTGCCTTATTACATTTAGTTATTAAATATTTTTTTGGCGTAACATAATTTTTTCCAATGCTTTCTAATGCTTTTTTCATTGCTTATTTGCATTGTTTTCATATTTATCATTATATTAAGATTTTGTAGTAGAAGTTTATTTGAAATTAACTAGTACTAAAATCTGTTTTTAAGATTAAGCTAACAACAAATGCTAATTAACTAAAAATCTTTTATTTCCCAAAATTCAATCTCAAAACTTTAATTTGATTAGAAACTTTATTTCAACGTTGAAGGAACCAATTTATTACAAACTATAGTATTTATAGAATCGAAATAAATTGCGACACATCAGAATTATGCTTATCTTTCAGTTCTTTCTGCACACTTTTATTAACATCCTTGTATTTATATCAACAAAATGATAATGCAATAATGCAACTCACCGTGATGACCAAAGGTGGAGTCCAAGTCTACCTTTAGCTCATCTTTGTCAAGTAGCTTATCGTGTCTAGGCGAGTGACCGCCTGAACCGGCACCTTTCATACTGCGAAAATATTGCGACCACCTCGTCCTACCAGCATCTTTCTTCAACCTCTTTTCTTTCGCCCTCCTACAAAGACCATAAAAATGAATAATTAATAACAATTATCAATAACTAATTCTCAAACAATTTTATTTTAAAAACTTCCGAAAATAAGTTCACTAATTAAGTATCTTAAATATCTATATACTAATTAAGTATAATAATCATAGATCATAGATTTGGATCTAAACAAAAAATTTTTCTTGATAATTTTTCAAATGTTTTCTTGACAATTTTTCAAATGTTTATAATAATTTAGCAAAATATAGATATATTTTGCTAAATATAATTATATAAATCCTAAGTTGGGATATCGTGCTAATATAAAAACTTATAATTATATATTTATATATATATGATAAATCTCCCGCTTTATTACATTGATATCACGTGTTCAATGGTTGATATTGAACATTGTAGATAAAGTAAAAAAAAAAAAAGAATAACTTGTAGGATGATAAGCATACTCGTTATGATAAGTACTCGATTTTTTATGATAAATATTCTAACGTCTCATAAATTTCTATTCTCCATTATTGATTCGTTGAATAGTAAAAGAATCTATGTATCTTATCTCGTCGCGACAATCTGATATTAATCTCGCATTACGTCAAATATCGGTTCGACTTTTCTAAAAAACTACATTGCACGTGTGCAATTTTATAAATTTATGTGTATGTTATATAGTATATTTATCTATAGCCATTGATAGGCCTTATTTACTTATTCGTCATTACTTATCCGTTATTTTCACGGGCTTTCTAACATTCGCATCTGATAAGCGACTGGGATTCTCCTTTCATAGATAAAAGAATTTTTCGCGACTGATCGTTACTTTCCCTACTACAATATCACATAGTGCTACTTGAGTGATAAGAGAGAAAAATGTGCATCCACAGTTACAAAGTACAGCGCTTGCGGTATATCATGATCTTGATTATGTTGAATAAAGTTGAATAAAATTAACAACACATATATACAAAAAGAACAGTTTTTGCTGAAATATCTAAAAATTTAACTATATATATATATATACACACACAAATTTGAAAACAAATTTTGTTGGACTACTTAAAATAATTATGTAGAACGTTAGAATGTCAACATTTTTTTGCAGCTCATAGTGCGAATTTTCTACATAATTATTGTGATAGTTCAACAAAATCATTTTCAAATCTACATGTACTTAAATGTTTGGATACTTTAAATCTGCAATGTTACTACAAAAGCATTCTTTCCTATAGACGTCAATTTCATTATCATAATCTATAACTCATTTCTAGGATTTCTATTTATAAAATCCAGACAAAACTAATATCTCTACATTATTTGCATTATTAAATGATACATAAAGCATAATTTTTGAGTAAAAATTATTTTGGAAATTAATTTTTTTATAAAAATTAATTTCTACCATCATTAATTGAATTATCTAAAATATTTTATGTAGAAAGAGATATATATATTCGAGGACAGATGTCTCTCAACATCTCCGAATCTCTCAATTCTATAAAGGACTTCGGAAACCATATTACAGGCCACATCAGAGCTAATGCAGAATCCTGATGACGATGAGCCAATGCTTCTCTCTTAATTTATATTAATAATTTTGTCAGAATCTAAAATTATCTTTTCTTTTCTAACTTCCCTATTGTGTTCGCACCATGAATGTTATTCACGGTACGTAATTTTTTTAAGTTCAACTTCCAATTTTTCTTACCTATTCTGAAACCAGACTTGAACGACGCGCATGTCGAGGCCCGTGTCTTGAGACAGCTGTTCTCGCACGTGCCTTGCTGGCTTCGGACTGGTGTTGTATGCCAGCTTGAGAGTTTCGAGCTGCTTTGCTGTGATCGTCGTTCGTGGCCTCTTATTAGGTTGATCACCGTCTATACTTCCCCCATCTGCCAGTTCTGAAATGTATAAATTACATATTATATCTTGTGGAAACATTTTATTTAATTATTCCATTAATAATATATCTGTTATACAGCCTTGATCATAATGAATAGTATCCTGAAAAGTATCCTAAAAAGTAACATAAACGTTGTACTGAACTGCTATATAGAAAATTATTTTAAATAAAGAGAATTATGAGAAATAATTCTTTCTTGAAAATGCTATCTGTTGGCAATTTAAAAAAGATTACGTAAAAGGTTACCTTTCGCCTTCGCCTGTTCATAATCGGGCTTGCAGACGAGCTTTCTATCTTCCATGAGATAAAATTCGTCACCAGTGTCCAGTTGCCGAGAGCAAAGGGCGCACGAGAAACATGTAAGATGATAGACAAACTCCTGCGCCCTTCGTACCACCTGCGAAGGTGCCAACCCTTGGCCGCAGCCCGCGCATTTTGTCCCGAAACGCCTGCCACACCAACAACATACAATATTTTCACATTACATTCACACATCAATGACAAAACTATACAGCTGAATTATCGCGATTCGTCAAATTTAATCGATCGAATGATGATATTCATTGTTTTTTCTTATTTATTCTTTATTCTTATTACAGTATTAAAATGTGATTAAGCAAGATAATTCTGTGATAGTTTAACATTTCAAATCAAAGACAAGAAAATAAAAATAGAATCTAGAGATTTCAGGATTTTAAGAAAAATGCAATTATATGTATTTGTATACATTATATTAAATGATTTTCTTAAAGATAAAATTAATAAAAATGATCAAAAATAAATTAATAAAAATAATTAGCAGTAAATATTATTATAAATTATAATAAATGATATATGCCTTTATGTATAGTGATAATTTTATATTAAATATAAATCTACATAATCTACATAATTTGGAAATATTAATTTGCATGTGTATATGTACAAGTATAATATTGTAATAACAATTATTGATGCTTACTTGAAGAAGTCATCTTTGCAGAACACATGGCCATTTCTCGCGAAACATTTGTCGGTCAATCTGGCACCACAGTCCCGACATGTAAGACACCTTGCATGCCAACACCTCTCCAGAACCCTTAGAACGTATTTATCCAAAATAACTTCCTGACATCCACCACATTTTGGTATCGTGGCTGCAACATATTGATCGATGCAACGGATATAATAAAAAGTATAAAATGAATATTATTAATGATAATTATATGATAAATTAACACGGACATATTGTAAAAAACAGTACAAGCTGCATATACAAAATATTTTTATATTATATCTGTTTAAATGTATATTAAATTTATTATTATTATTTTCATATAGTTTATTATACATAGATTAAATATTTATTAAGAGACATCACACTAAAAATCAATCTCAATTGCGGAGTAAAAAATGTCTATGAATATTTTCAATAATATAAATGCTCTGAAAATATTTTTTAGAGTATAGAAAGATGGTCCAAGAGAATTATTTTCAAATCTGTAGCTATCTAAATTTTTAGATACTTCAGCAAAATCGTTCTTTCCGGAAAGGAATTTTAACAGCTTCTAGAGTTATCCATCAAACCGAGACACTATTTCGTTCGTTCGACACTTACAATGAAGAATCGTTGGGATATGTAGAGGCAAATGATCGAGTTCGAAGGTGGGCTGATCTAGCGGATACATATCGCCTTGTGATATCGCGGATCCGACGCTGCCTGCATTGCTACGCTGTTCTTGACGAACACTACGTGATTCCGGACTACTCTGCGGAGTTAGGACGTCGTGCCGCTGCGAACGGTACATCCCTTCCAAAGGAAGAGCCTCGCATCCCAACAACTCCAGTCTCATCTTAGTCATACCTGCTGCCCGCGCCGCTTTACCTTGTAATCACAGCTGCCGCTATTATCTACGAGTTCCTGCGATTTCAGCGAATGCGGTACTCTATATGAAGCATATCGATGCTTCTTTTTGCTCGAGATTCTCTTTATCAAAAAAACATAGAATCAATGCGATATCTTCTCCTAATGGTTATATATAAGGCACGGTAGAAGGGGAGAGTATCTTTGGAAAATCCAATTCTTGTCTCAGAAATGTATCTAGTGGAAGTAAATTTGCAGACTTTTAAACAAAAAGCTCTTCAGACGAATGCATTATTAATTCTTACAAAGCCGACACATCTCATTAAAACTTTCTTGCTTCCTTCTTGTCGACAGTCTCCAGAGGCTATTATTGTAAACTCTTCAAAGTTGCTATTGGCATTTAATCCATCTTAATTGCACAGTTCAGTCTTAGAAACTTGGAATTCACGAAATCATACGAAATTCACTCAAACAAACTCCTCAACCTGCATAATCGATATCTTTGGTTGGAACTTTACCTAAATCATGATCATGGATAACATCATGTACTATGAAGCTTGTTATGAAGTTACAATAATCCGAACAAACAAGTCTGACGTATTTCCTCAAGTTTATCTTATCGCATCAACACTTCTATGAATATCGTGACGTAAGAAAGACACTCTCGTAAAGTAACTATCACGACAAGCACAGTACGAGGATACGCGCACGACTGGTTCACCAGGAACGATGTTGCTTATGCGCACGTGACACTCGTGGGTGTGGCGGCTGATTGGTGGGGCAAGTGCCTGGATTATTGGGTGCGGTCGGCACCCACGCCAGCGTCCGGTAAATGCCGATTGGAGAGATGCTCGACCGCCCACCAATATGGCGCACGCCACCAACGCCGTATGACTTCGAGTAGTACTGCGTTGCTGTTGAGCGCCCCGAACGTGGTGTGGAAGATGAGAGGATGAGGGATCTGGAGAAACGAAGGAGAGGAGACACCACGTTGTCTGATGTTCGTTGATGGTGGATATTAATTCTTTTAAACGAAGAGCTCAAGGTGTCTGTAGTAAGGTGTTGACGAATGTAATCCGATCTTTTGCGTTTACGTCTTTTATTCACGTTAAACGCTAAACATTTTGAAGAAGAGGCGCTGAATTTTAACGTTTGTAGATTGTTATGTAAAAGTACATTTTCATTAATATGTGTATTAATAGAAGAAAACGTCATTATTCATTGACATTATTAACTGTCCAGAAATGTAATAAGATAACTGTACTCAATAATGTTCTAAGTAAAAGTTGTAATTTTTTATGAACCATCAACATTGGCGATCAGATTCAAAATAAAAAATATTTTTTAATAGTAATTAGAAATATTAAACATTTTTAATATTTATATAATAAAGAAGATTTAATCCATGTAACTACCTAAATAAGTTAGGTTATATTGGATACAGTTATCTTACTTAAATTTTTTGTAATATTGTAATTCCTCATTTTTATGAAATTAATTATTATTAATTGATACTCTAAAATAAGAAATATATCTCATCTCATTTATAAAAATTTGATGAAAGTATATCATTCGCAATGAAAAAATATTCAACGCTTATCACGCGATATTATTTATAGATATTATTTATAGATAAGAATAAATAAAAGAATCATTTATTGTAAACACATTTATTGCAGTATATATATATATTACAGTGAGATAAAAGAAAGCAAACCAGGATAAACTTCATTTCGTCGGATATTAAAAATCCTCCTAAAGTATATCTATATCGTCTACGCTTAACAATTCAACGCTGGTCCATCGCGGCTTATTAATGCGTCGCGGCGGCTGTATTCATCGGAATCGTGCAAAAGAATTCGAGAGTCATCCCCTGGGAGCTCCTTTGAGCTGTTGATTCTCCTCGATTCAGTAAGCAACGCAGAGCGCGCCATACAAGAAATAAAAGGATAGCGTCTGTCTGCGAACGAGGAGTCCAGAGTGAGAGGAGAAAATGAGGAAGGAAAGAAAAGGAGGAGGGAAAGAAGGTATGAGGACAAAAGGAACCGAGCGAAATTAAGAACAGTCACAAGGGATGAGGGACGCCATTTTATAATCTTGCCCAAGATCATTCACGTATATTTCTTTTGCTCTCCTTGCCCGTCTATCATTTCTGTTTCTTCCTTTTTATTCTCCCTCTAAGTCCGCACGTGCATTCGACTGTACAGATCGATTGCACGCGTATATAAACGCGTACAAATCGTAAAGGCCGTAGTTGTGATTATGAGACGGTTCCTTGATCTCGGTTTACTTTCAATCAGTTATTCTTTATGCTTGACTCATGCGATGATCAAATGCATCGAAAAGTAAGAAAATTATATTTAAAAAATGATATTGTTATAACATTTCTATTTCAACATATTATTTTGCAATAGAAATCTATTGCAAAGATTGATTCTGACATACATATATCTGTAAATAAAAAAGTACTGTTTCGAAATGTTGACAGTATTAATTCATTCTATGCAGTTTAGTATGTTCTATAGTGAAAATTACCTCTTTTAGTTAACATTATTCTTCTACTGTTAATATATTAAGCTTATTTTGTAATATAATATATTAAGCTTATATTGTATAACAATACAATATGAATTTCGACTGAAAGATTAATATCATATATACAGAGTGTGACTAAATTCTGAGATTTATTTATTTAATACTATTGTAATAATTTAATTATTAGTAAATTACCAATGTAATCATTCTACATTCTACTTCGATTTTGCTGAAGCATCTAAAAATATAACTGAATATAGATCCAAAAATAATAATTTTCTAAAAAATAATTTTGTTAAACTATAATCAAAATAAATATATAGGAAATTTAAGTGTAATGAGCAATGCTGCAAAAAATGCTGCAAAAATACAACCAGCTTGATTGTCTTATTGATTATTTTGATAATTCAATTAATAAAATTATTTTATTAATTTATATATACATTTATATATACATCACAACTAAATTTTCAAATATTTATTAAAGAAAAATTAGTACCTACTTTTCAAAGATTCTATGTGCATATTTCAGCTATGATTTTTAAGCCAATGCTAGACTGCTAGTTGCGGCAATTTAATTGATCTATTTCATGGACTTTGCTTTTACTATAAAACAGCCACATGTTCATATGCAAACATATTTCACGCATACAGATATAATACGTCGAACTGAGAATTCGCATAAAAGCCTGATCGATCGAAGTATGATATTTCCCTAATGCATCGCTTCGATCGTTAAATTTTCCACCTGACCACAGGATAACAGATGGTACGGCGTTATTCTATGCGCACGATTTGATATCCATAAAATCTGTCGTGCATACGCGTTATCGTTATTACATTGCCAAAAGGGTGTAAGCCGAAAGTAAGCCACGCGGCAAATGAACGTCAGAAATTGTCTGTCTCTTATATCAAGTATCGTGTCACGCGAATGCACTAAATATATATATTATATAAGTATCGCATACAAATCGTATAGAAGATTTGAATTGTTATAATTATCGCGTAAATTTTGAATCAGCTATCTAGTAGGTTTTGAACTAGTTTTTTAATTTTTTAATATTTCCAACTTTACACTGAGATTTGCATTTTTTATAAATTTTCTGCTGCATGTATCAAAATATGTAAAGTTTATATTTAAAGCTTAAAATTTTCCTATTTTATTTACAACTGGGGCTCTCCGAATCTCTACAAAGAAAAACTTTCTGTAGAAAAATAATTTCTGTACAATAAAACTTAGAATTTAAAGTTTATGATAATAAAAAACTAATTTATAAATATTCTTTACAAAGTGCTATATAATTTAATTTAAAAAAAAAACTTAAAGAAATTATGTAAAGACTGATTTTATTGCTAGCAACGTGATCACCGATTTTTTTGCAATTGTCGACACGCCATTTCGATTTTTCTTTTATAAATCGAACGTGAGGTCTTAATTTCGACAATGATGATCCTCTCTCGAAATCGGCGATGACAAGACGATGATGATCTTTGCGATTGCGCGACCTCATGACTTCCGTGGGCGTCTTTCTATCCGAGCTTCGATCACGCGAGCCCACCCTTTGTCGGTTCCGTCGCATACACATCGACACGCCTCCAGAAGTCGTCCGTCACCGTAAAAAGCGTCGCCGTGGGGGGTTATAGGGCGAAAGCTCGTGGAAGGGTGTAAAACGCATCGTTTCGCGCATCTACGCCTAGTTCGCGCATTTACAGTCGCGTACAATTTTATCGATACAAAATCTTCGTTTTCAAAGGAAAATCTAGTCCAATACATGAGCGTGTGAGAAGAAAAAAGCTTTTAATTAATTAATCTAATACAACAAACATTTAATGCTCATCATCAGTAGATGTCTTTCTCGTGTGTGCACATTTTTCTGATATTTATCTAATAATTTATTTCGCAATATATTCACATTAAAGTTAAATATATCTCAAATGTCATTATCTCTCTCATATATGATGGAAATAGTTTTCCATTCAACTAGTTTCAATCTTCATCGGGAAATACCGGCTGGAATCAATTGTCGCGGTTCTATACTCACAATTAGTGAACGAAGAAGCGACCGCTATGAAATATAAAGGTCCATATACGCGGCACGTTTTTTAATTTAACTTACTCCAGAGCCAGCCAGAAGAGAAACGGGGAATGGGAAGACCCGCGCGGAGGTAGTCTAACTCAGGGGATACGACTGCATATAATCGAATTTGCACCGGGGAGATCTCTTTCTCTATGGGCGTTTCCATTACGTTGGCGGGCAATAAATTACGCTACCCTTGCCGCGTAAATAGGTTTGAATTTATGCTGCCTGCTTTGCCCCATTTACGCATATGCTTTTTATTCCTCTTCCAACGAAGCGGCGAATATATTGACGATTCCTTTGGCGAACCGTTTAGTTAAATCGAGTTGTTGCACAATAGATACAGTTTTGTATTCGTTGGTGGAGAAGAATCAATAAAAGATAGTCATCATTAAATCATCACGTATAATGCACTAATATTATGTGGCAATATTGTTGCACTTGTCAATAATAATCTTTTATAAGATATATAAAAGTTATTGTTAAATGCTAGTAATCAATTATATATATGAGATATTTAAGTATTTTTTTTAACCATTCTACATTCTAAATTACTTGTGTTATTAGAAATCATGATATATAGATGGCTCTCGCAAATATATTTTTTTAAATTCACTTTTCTTAAATAAATATAATAATTCATATGTTTTTTTTTATTGTATTTAGTAAGATTTTTAATTTCTAATAAATCTTTAATCACAACAAGAAGTACTTACATCAAATAAAAATTAAAATTACTTACTTCATAAATTGCTATTAGATCAATATGATTTAATATTTATATATCTTTGCTAATGACAAGAATTGATATGTCTATTATATTGTCTGTAATATCTATAATTCTACAATTAATATCTACAATTCTAAATATACTATATTTAACTTAAAATATCGAAATAT
>Ga0157364_1007926_pt1 | contig 11000 bp, 5 predicted proteins | sample AttsexASBM2_FD_111476 | JGI IMG/M metagenome (GOLD analysis project Ga0157364, IMG submission 111476) | Fungus gardens microbial communities from leaf cutter ant in Ribeirão Preto, State of São Paulo, Brazil - Atta sexdens ASBM2 | ecosystem: Host-associated > Fungi > Mycelium > Unclassified ... | reverse complement strand
CCACCCAATGACTTGCCGACTCAATCCAAGAGTGTTCGCAGTATCCAACAATCGTTTATGCGTCCCTTTGAGCATCTTTCTCTGATCCACTAGGTTATCCAATGCTTCTCTTCCTTGAGCAAGGAATTCGTCCAATCGGTTTTCCGTGTTTTGGATGAAGCTATGTTCATCCAGAGCACGAAATTCACGACCATAATGGGCGTACGGGCCATAGGGGCCATAGGGAGATAGGGAGCGGAAGGGCGATTCAGAGACCTGTTCTGGCGCACGCGCAGCCGGGCGAAGGTCAGGATGGAGCGTTGACTGAGGTACGGTTGTCTGGAAACGACGCCGGGCATCAGATGGGGAATTGGGTGTGCCAGAAGCATTTATAAGTTCGTCTCTCTGAAACGCCGCTTGCTTCAAGAGTGGCCAAAGTGAGTGAGTGTCAACAAGAATCAATCGATTGGATTGAATTAAACACCTGTTCAAAGGCCTCTGTCTTTAGTTTTTCAAACTGGCTTCGGAGCTCTGTGTAGTCGGAACGAAATTTTTGTACGCGCCTAACCATACATAATAGCATTGTTTGTACCTTGGAAATTTCGAAGGGGCCAGCGGACAACGTACATCTGTGCCTTCTCTTGCTTAGCTTTTATCATTTCCCGCTTAGCAATCGCATCATAGTCCTCTATTGTCCTGCTCATAGCAGCCAGAGAAGCAGAGATCTGTCCTAGCAAACAAGAAATTGGGATGTCTGATGTTCAGCAACTTTCCACCCGGCCGGGTCAGTGAGCACACGCACCGAGCAGTGAAGCAGAGGTGTCCCCATTCCGCAAACGATCCAGGTCAGCGTGAAGACAAGCTGTTTGGCGCACACCGGATGTATATAGGGAGTTCATCGTAGTATTAGGATTAGTTAACCAAAGGAGAGGGTGACCGTATGTGACGCAATGACTAGCCGGACACTCGTCACTGCTCTTGAACGATACAGGGTCATGAGATTCTCACCCTCTGGGAAAATGGTGGCTACAGCATCATGGTGACCAATTCGGGGATAATTCGGGGATGTGTATAGTGATACAGTGTCAAATGAGTCTGCACAATAGACTACTTCTGTTAAGTGCAGGTCATGCTAAGGCAGATTGTGGAAGGAGAGACAGAGGAGGTTATTGGATATGAGATACTTATTCATGATATAACCAGGAGTCTGCGAGGAAATGATCTTGGCCTTAGCTTGCTACCTGCCATGTGGTTACAATTTATAGAATGGAGGTTGGTATGTCACTAGGTTGACCAGACTGTAGAGTTGCTTATGTTAATAAGTATTTGCCTTATTCACACTGCACGGAGACTCGAAACTTAGTCATAAACATCTATAGCGGAAGAGTCCACAGAAGCACCTAAGTTTATGCAAGGCTCATGGATTTTATTACCTGGCTGCCCACTCTCTGCTGTTACACTTCAAAGGCAGATACTTGGGAAGGCTGAGAAAATGCAAAAAAATAGTAGAGGAGTTTGAGAGACAGTATGGAAAGAAAGCAAGAGGGTTCAAGCCGTCACAGATGCTGAACCTTGGAAAAGAAGTTCAGTAAAGGAGGATTACTAGAGAGGCATATATTGTATAAGTGGAACAACAGGAAGTTCAAGGCAGAATATCTAAAGAGGTTAGAGAGAAACTGGAGAAGGTAGAAAGACAAGATCATTTCTTCAGAGAAAAAATCTTAAAAGGGAAATACTATTATGAATAGTAGTTATAATGATTATTTATTTCCTCTTGCTTTTTCAAGTATTACATAAGCACAGTACATGACACAAGTAGTATAAGATCTATAATAAAGTAAGAACTTGAGTTCTTTCTATAGATGCAAACAATGATCTTGACTTTAATTTATGTGTTATACTAACTACATGTTATGTGGTTGTAATTTCAGATAGAGAAATTAATAGAAGAGGATATGATAGATAGTAGCTAAGAAAAGTACTATCATGATATGTTCTGAGTCTCTCTCTCTCTCTCTCTCTATATATATATATATATTTGGTTAACAATTTATTACATGATACTCAATTGCAGTCTGTGGCAAACTATTTACAACAAGTAACTTATAATTTTAGTCTCAGAAGACAAAAAACCTCCCTTATAAGTAGAGAAAGAGAGACACTACCAAAGTCAATAGAAATCAAAAAGGAATCTAGACAAAGATTGCTTACAACCAACCTACTAATTATACATCTCCAAGTCCACAAATAGACTTATCATACTGAGAATACAAAGTAAAAAAAAAACTAAGAGAAATGAAACAAAAAAGCAAACTATTTGAGCACTTATAGAGGCTCAGAGAGAAAAGGAGGTCAATTTTGAGGAGAAAATACAAAGGTACTTGGATCCTCCTTCAAAAAGTTGACAAAGTTCTTAATTAACAGAGATAGATCAATAAGAGGACTGTTAGTAAACCTAGAACATTTTGCAAAGATATGTTAATGTGTCTTAATCTAGTAATGGCTATACAGATATTGGATGCTATCACAAAATGAACTACTTATTTATTTATGATATCTGAACCTTGGGTGCACTTTCAGAGGTTTAGGAGTGATTCAGAAGTTCAATAATAATAACAATGATGATTAAGATCAATACAGATGATAAATAATAAAGATTGATAATATTAAGTCTGAAATCTAATTCTCAGATACAGAAGTATATATAGAAGAGTGATAGTCCATGCACAAGCTGTTTCCATTATATAATCAAAACTCATACCTAATAGGAGCTGTCATCTGTCATAGCAGCCATCAGGCTAATTTTAAAAGATAACTAATTATATCACTATATTGATATACTTGTATCTCTATGAATACTTATCACTATGTAATATACTATATATTATTGGAAACAGTTTGATGAGCACTTTCCAATTCAATCATGTGAATCTGTCTGGTTGTTCATGAGATATTAGCAAATGAAGATTTTACAGTTACTGATGATTTAATATCTCAGTTGTTTGTTGTTGCTTTTGTACATCCCACATATGTGTAGATAGCCCTCATTTGGGGCTTTACAGTGCAACTTAGTTTGTAAAAATTGGTCTACTGGTTGTGGAGATGCAAGCTGAATGAAGTTTGTAACAGATGTACTCTATAAGTAGAAAGTACCATCTATACTCCCTAATAGGAGTATATTTAAGGATGGCTCTAGTTGTTCTAGTACACAATATGACTAACTAGCCAATATGAGAGAGCTAACTATTATCTTTGAAGTAGCTGAACTAAAGAGGCTTGCAATTCTTGCCTCTAAAAGTAAGGAAATAACACTCTTAAATAATAGAACAATTGAAGAATGTCTTCCAAGTATTTAGATATGTGAGAACACTTGTGAAGTGAAGAGTGTTGATAGAAGTTGCTGAATGAAGTCTAGTAGCCACTCTAATATTAGTCACATTGTTATAGACTAGTTAATAGAAGAACCACTTAGCATTGCTTGAACAGTTCCAGAATTCAATTCTATAGTTCAGACTACAAGAAAAGAATAATCTAAGTATAGAGCAGATAGCTAAGAAATAGGCTTGTACAGAGTACATAGAGAAGCTTACTATCTTTCTAATAAAGCTTAGAGAGTTAGTAATTTTTTATATAGTTTTTTCATACACCTCAGTTTTGTTCTATATTACTAAGTATTTCTATATTACTCTAGATCCCTGCTATTCATTTCAACAGGTTATAAATCTTATCTATCTATTATTAATCAGATTCACATTGTGAACTCCACACATTCCTTTTTTTTTCTTTCAAAATGTCAAACTCTACTAAATCTTTCTAGATTGGTAGATCAAATTATTTATATGATATTCTATTACTCAAAAATGATAGCACCAACTTCCAGATATAGAAGTTCTAGATTTCTACTATTCACAATTTCCAGAGATTGATGGAGATTGTTGATAGTACAGAAAAGTGTTCCATACTTATTAAAAATACTAATAAAGTTATAAATTAGGTAAAAATTGAAAATTGGGATTATTATAACATGGAGGACAAATTTTAGCTTACTCTGATCTTAAAAGATGAGTTTTTAAGTAGTATTATATATGTCACAATAGCTACTAATATCTAGAACAAGCTAAATTAATACTATAAAGAAAAGAGTCAGAATACAATTGCTTATCTTATTAAAGAAATTTTTTATGTAATGAGATATCATATACCATCTGAGCACATCCAATATATCTGACTTCATCACAGATGATGCTTACATAAGCTCTGCTCTGCCCAAATGTTTGCAGAAGTAGATATCCTTCTTCTAGTTTACATACTACTTTTGATATAGATTAACTAGATTCTATTCCATGTTAGCTCTTTATAACCTTCATAAAACTCTGAACTTGATTTCCAAGGACTTTAGTGTATCCAGAATAGTTACCTGTCTCCTCTGATCCTTAGATAGTATTAGTATTAGTATTTAAGATATGTAGATACTCTGTAATCTTTTAGCTTGAAAATCAACTAATATAGTATACTATTTTGACAGATCTTTCTACAACACATCTCTCAAAACCATTCTCAATTCCAAATCATATGTATGATTGTTCATAGGCTTGGATAGGATTAACATGCAACTTTAAGTAGAATTAACTTTCATGGACATTTTGATTACTCCTTGTTTTCCTTCCAAATTCTATACTATCAGAATATACTATAAAAGAACTACAACTTAGATGAACAAAGCTTAGCCATTTATACTCTAAGTATTAGACTAAGATTGTTATTGAACTTCTGAATTACTTTTAAACCTCTAAAAGTGTATCTAAGATTCGAACATTAAAAATAAGTAAGTAGTTTATTTTGTGGTACATTGTAAAGAATAATATTAAATATAGTTCATATTTTAATAATAGTATAGAGTTATGGATCAAGTATGTAAACTTTTCCATAAACTATGAAGTATGAACTTTGAAACAATCTTGAATTAGCTTATATACTATCCCTTTACTTGTTTACAATTTCAGAATTAAAAACAGATCTGAGTAAGAATAAGTACTAATAGAGAAAAGAAATATGTTGTTGTTAACATTGAAGTTTAATGTTAATCAATTAAACTGAGTATAAGAGGATCTAACTTTTTTATTATATTTAGCCAAACAAGATCACTTAACTTCAAATCTTATAAACTTTATAACAGACTTTTCTAACTTTTAGTATTATCAAACACTACTATAGAACTTGCAGACTTGTTAGACATGGTTCATACTAGGAGATAAAAGTCTGTAGAGATAGTGTAAGATATTAAAGTTATGAATAATAAACTTTATTTTATTTTTGTTTTCTCTTTCATTTTTATTTTCTATTTTAGGGATCTATAATTAGGGTTAGTATGATGTCACATGTCACAGTTACAAATTATCATATGATACAGTTACAGTCACATAATTATGTGTCATGATGGAAAATAGTAGAAGGTTCTAAAAGAAATAATGTCATTACAATATATTTAACATATATTGATCTTAAGGATAATATATAGCCTTTAGAATAGGTTAGTAGTACTATAGCATAGACTAGTAACTTAGCATATATAAGATAGACAGTTCTGTGCTAAAAACTCTATTGAGTTCTCTTGTGTTAATTCTAATATAAGGTTTCTTTTCTTGATCCACTCTAAAGTCTTGAGACCATAACATAAGAAGACTCTATTTTATCTAAATTAAAGTTGATAGCACTTGCTAAAGTTTAAGCCATTCCTATAATCATCTTGTTCCCTAAGCCATATACTGATATCTTTGTAATAACACTGTCAAACTTTTGCACACACTCTTCTGACCCTCAATATATCTCTAACAGCTACTAATTAATAAGCTGTCACTATTCAAAAATGTTCCATTGAAGTACCTGACTATCTAGTATTATTGTTATGTAGATAAGTGATTAAATGTTCTGCTTAATTAGAATAGACTTTTAGATACTTAGACTTAGAGTAGCTGTCATCTCTAGAAAACTCTATTCTATTATTTTAGGATTTCTCTGGAGTTGTAATCTCTGCTACATTACCATAGTCTTTGCCTAGTTGTTCTAGCAGATAGTTTAGGGTTGTACTAGGTATGGAGGCTCTGTACAGAGTATATAGTATTATAGACTTTTCAAAGCAATCTTGGCTTCAGCTTATGTGCTGCATTGTCTGTCTACTACATGATTACAACTTTAGAAGATGAAGCAGAGTCCAAAGAGAATAAGTATTGATAGTAGTGTATCACTAAAAAATGCTAGGAATAGAATTTAACTTAAATAGTCATTAATTATCAGACTAGCAAAATATAATATATTTACTAGCCTTCTATACAAGTATTTTAGAAAGAAAAAACTCAGGGGTTTTAGCATACAGCTTTAAACAGAGGTTTTAGTAGTGAGATACTGAAAGGGATCAAATAGGAGAAATAAGAGAACTCCATCATAGAAGGCCAAGTTAGAAAGAAGTATCTTTGCTATGGAAGACCAAGTACTCTTAGGATTTGAAATAGATTATAATATTACCATGGGAGATATGTTATAGAAATAAGGCCATTATAGAAGATAGGCTTTTATTGGGGTTTAAATGAGATATCACCACTATAAAAGACAAGCTTTGAATGAGTGAACTTAGTATATGACAAGACTTCACTACTAGCAATCCTAAATCCTGTAATTTCATCAAGTTACATGAAGTTTACAATCTTCAGAGAAACCTATGTTATATTGTAGTAACTAATGACTAAGTACTACTTATCTTTAAGAAAACCTAAGAGAACAGAATGAGGTTTTCTAATATTCTAAATACTTCTACTGTTTATTGTAATCTAGCTGAACAATACTGAGGTAATATTAGAATGATAATATACAGATAGTCAGAAATCTGAGTCAAAATATCTAGAATATTATTCAGAAATGCAGAATATAGTTGGAGCAACAGAAGACAGTGAATTGGTAGTTTAGAAAGTCTTTTCAAAGTATAGAATGTAACTGTGGGATTTGGGTTCTATAGCAGCAAAGTTTGGGAGTTTAACAGTGGAGTTCAGAAGTATGGAATAGTAGTGAAGCCTGTAGTAAAGACTATAGGATTAAGAGAAGTAGTGATAGTTGTAAAAAAGCCTGCAGTGTTTGTAATTGAGGGAATTTGCTTAGTTAGATATAGTAAAAAGTTAGATCCTCTTATACACTACTTTTTTGGAAGATATTTTAGATCATTGCTTGCTATTCCTTCTTTGCTATCAAATTTTATGTTAGTTCAGTATTGTTTTATTACAATGGACTGTAGAATATTTAGAACAATATTTATCTTTAGAAAACCTTGTCTTGTTCTCTTGGATTTTCCTGAAAGTAGGTTATATTTAATGTATTAGACTTTATAATACATACTTAAGTTTTTGTAAAAACTAAGAAAATATCTTGAATAATTAGAGACTCAAGTAAGATTATTATCTCTACTTAGCTATAAGAAAACCTAATAATTTTTACAACAAGCTCTAAACTATGCTGAAAACTCATAGTGTTTGTTATCTAAACAAAACCTCATGCAAAACCTGTAGTGTTTAATAACTATCAAGAACTCTGATATAACTTTATAATATTGCTACTATAAACTACACATATTACCACTGATTTTATCAGTGTTCCTTTATATTCCCTTTCTATCTAGGCAACCTTTCAAATGTTTCTATCAAGGTTTCTAGCCACTCAGTTCCTATTATTCCCTACTTATATCATAACTATTCCACTTGATGAGTATAAACTGCAAAGATACTTATAATAGCATACTTATAATAGCTACTATCTTTAGAAAATCCTATTTTGTTTCTTTAGAATCCTTCTAAAAGTATACTCTATTCTATTATATATAAAGATAATATACTTAGAATTCTCCTGAAGACATAAACTCTATTATAACTCTGTGAACATCATTCAGTTGTCCTAATATTAGTTTTATAAATTATTAAATATTTGATTGAATTGATCTGTAGTAGAGTAAAGATAGAGTTTAAAGTTTGTTGAGCAAACTCTGCTTTAGAAAACAAAGTATGATTTATTATAGAAAGTATTACTATATAGATTTTAAACTTTGACAATAGAATAAGAGTCTTCTTACATTTAGGTTATTAGATATAAATACAAGCTGGTTGGAAATGTATATTAGAGTTGTGAATAATGAACTTGGTTTTATTTTGTTTTTTAAACATTTTTTTCTTTTTAATCTCTTTTTTATTTTATTTTTCTTATTTAAACATAAGTAATAAAGGATAATGTGATATCACAGGGTAGTTACATATATTACAGCTACATAATTACATAACATAGAGAAGATTGTAGAAGACTTTGAAGCAGATAATATCATAAAGTATATTTATGGAAAGTATATGGACTTTGGAGTAAATTAATTAGTAGAATTTTTATTACAAACTAGTTTATCTTATATACTACAGACTATAGTTTGTGTGCATACTACAAGTTTTTTTATATTACTCAATACAAAAGTTGTCTTTTGTTCTATTACTTAAACTTAAATTATAACATGTTATATATAAAAGAATGAATTCTCTTATATGTATAATGTCAAGATTGCAGAAAGTGAACTTTGTTTCTTTTTATTTTATTTTTCCTTTTTATTTTCTTTTTGATTTATTTTTTATTTTTTCTATTTTTAGAACTCTGGGATTAGGGTTAGAAGTGATCAGTCACATCAGTCACATCAGATGGTATAGTCACAACATTGATCACAGAACTTATGAGAAGGAAGTAGAAGATTCTGGAACAAAATAATGTCATACAACATGGACACCACATGTTGGTATATAAGGTAGACTATTTTGTAAAAGAGCTTTCTATTGAGTTTTCTTGTATTTACTCTAATATAAGAGTTTGTTCTTTTATCCAACCCTAAGAATTTAAGATCATAATATATGATATATATAGTTAGTACAACATATACAAGACTGTTGTCCATACCTGGTTGTATTAATCTGTAGATAAGTCTCATACTTGATTTATAATCTTTTATATTGTAACTTAAGTTCAAGTGTTTGAATAAAAGAAGAATGTTATATTAATTTATACAAGAGAACTTAGTGGAGTTATAAGTGAGTCTACTCTGGTATATAATTTATATACACCTTATATTTATACAGAGTGGCTAACATAAAAAGTTGTGCAGATTTGGCAATTGTTTAGTTTTATTCAAAATAAGCAGATCTATATTATATACTGTGACATGTGTTGGCAATATTGGAAATAAACTTAGAAAACTGAAGAATATACAGTGATGGCAGATTACATTATCAATAATGTAAATAAATTCAAGTCTTATATCAAAACGACTACCAAGAGCCTGTTATGAAAGCAAATCATTGTTCCCATAGGCAATAACAATATTACCAAATTCATAACTTTGTCTAGTATTCACATTGCTAATTTCAACAGATCTCTCAAGAACATCAAGTCAAATATGATGGCAGATTACATTTAAGCAGAACTTATAGATATTACTATTGTTACTAACAAAGTAACAACACTATTGGACCTTCAGGTCATTGAAAATTATGTCAAGAATATAGAAAATGTCAACTCAGAGGATATTGAGGCTTTTAGGCTTCCACAATCAAAGTCTTATTTGAAAACAATAGGTACTCCTTATCTCATGAAGAACACTAATGTTCCTATCATGCCAGAATTCTTTGAATTGATCATTAAGTCAAATCATATGTTCAACAATCTATCACTTGCATCTAAACCTTAGGTCATTAAGATTTTGCCCAAGTCTGATATAGCTATTGTCTGAATAGATATTTGGGATGTACAAAGTAAGCAAAATGCTAAGAGTCTGATCAATAGATACTTCAATGTTAGAAGTTATATCATAACTATTTGTGATACAAACATGAATCCTAGTATTTTTCAGTACAAAAACTGCTGGAAATGGGGTCATACCACTTTTACTTGTCAGATTCAAGGATTGAAGTATGTTAAGTGCAATAGTTTACACAAGAGTGAATATTACTGATATTTTACATGGTGTTGCAAAGCAAATTTCAAAATCAATCCATCCAGACTTGAAATGAAACAAGAGAAATCATGTCCTCACTCATTTAAATGCTCTAACTGCAAAGATGATTATCAAGCTGACTTTAATTTATGCCTTTTCTGGAAGTATCAATTCAATAGAGAGTAGTACTCAAAGAAGTATCAAGAAATCTGAGATAACAGGAGTAAATCAATTTACTTAACTATGAGCAGTCTTCAAGAATGATTATAAAAGGAATTAAAATATTTTCTCAAAATATTTGTAAGAACAATTTGCTTACTAATACTATTTTAGAGGTACAAAGAGGCTTTGATATTATATTCATTCAAGAACTGCCATAGTCTATAATACATTCTATTTCTAGCTCTTTTAACAAAAAAAGAGGACTTGGTAAGCATCTCTAACCATTCTAATTGGATAACCTTTTCTAAAAACCTGTCAAATGTTCATGATGTACCCAGAGTCATTATATATATTAATATTAGACTTTCAAGTTTTTACTTTACTTTACAAAAAGATATTTTTGATCATGGAGATATTTTTTGCATTTTTTTTCAATTGCAGATCAATCAACTTTTTGGTGAATATTTATTCTGATTCTTCTCAAACAGCTTTGAAGTATCTCAAGAATACTAAAGCAAACATAAATAATGTTCTCATTATCTTTAAATATTTGTCTGTTTAAAGTTATTAATTAAGTTCCTACTAAATATGTGGACAACCCAAACAAGTCAAATTCAGTCATCAACCTTATGTTTCTTTGACCAAATTTAGAAGAATTTGACAATCACACTATTTATCCTAAATGGAGAATGTCATCAGACTATGTCTTACTTATGGTGAACATTTCAATTTTTGAAAAATATATCCAAACCAGAAAGCAAATAATTATTAAAAATAGTAAAGAAGAAATAAGATTTACTGCTGAGATCATCAAGTCAATCAAAGAATTTAACATGAATTATATTGAAAGTAAGAAGGT
>Ga0157364_1007925_pt1 | contig 11001 bp, 7 predicted proteins | sample AttsexASBM2_FD_111476 | JGI IMG/M metagenome (GOLD analysis project Ga0157364, IMG submission 111476) | Fungus gardens microbial communities from leaf cutter ant in Ribeirão Preto, State of São Paulo, Brazil - Atta sexdens ASBM2 | ecosystem: Host-associated > Fungi > Mycelium > Unclassified ... | reverse complement strand
CACACGCCCACACACACACACACACACACACACACACACACACACACACACACACACACACACACACACACACGCGTACACGTACATGCATGCGCGTATGTATTTGATATCATTGATATCATATTATATTATCATAGCAATTGTTCTTTTTTTTTTTTTAAAAAGTGATTTAATGAAAATATTTTTAATAATAATGTAATCAATGCAATGGATAATTGAAAAATTTGAAAATTAAATATATTTTTGTATTATTGTTTTGCTATATAATATAAATAATGGAAGTATGTGAGAATATGGGAAAACATTTTCTTACCAACCAGTTAGCGATATTATCTTTGAGCATCATCTTTATCCATTTTTCTATTATCTTTTTAAACATAGTAATATTTGAGGTAGCACAATCACATTATTTATGATGAAACTAAAATTGAAAGGAATGTAAGAACTATAGTTGTAATATTTGATTGTATTTTCTAATGAAGTGTATGCTTCAGTCATCATCACCTGATATATGCAAGAAAATAGAAAGAAAAATATAATTATATATAATTCAAATATATACTAAAGCAATATAATATAAAAGTAAATTAATTCTAATTTTCTGAAAATGATATAATTATTGAATTAAATTTAAAGATATTACATTAATATATATGATATTAAAAGCAAATGCATCTTTTCATCTATGTTATTATTAAGAGCATAGTGATCCAAAATCTTCTTCCAGTTTTGTACTAGATCATATGTTTGTGGCTGATCTTTCATTCATCTTTCATCAACGTATGAATCAAATAATTATATCGTCTTTTGATACCCTCTTTATATTACTCTTAGGTTCCGAAGTATAATTTGTTTCGAAAAGATGCGGTACTGCGTCTATGCGAAATCCGTCCATGTCTTTTTTTAATCAGTATATAATAGTTTCCTATGTTAAAAATATGAATATATGCTTAAATTCAACAATTACATACTATATCAGTGCTGATTATATGCGATTTTCTGCTTGATTCTTGCTCTTTATTTTATCAACTCGTATGCAACCTAAATGCCGATCGGCAGGAACCAAGCTCAAAATCGGCCGAAATGTGCAACTAAATGCCAGCACTGTACTATATTATATGCATCATATATTTTGCATCTTGTCTATAATTAATTAACCCGTTAGAGATACAATCGTTACACAGACTTTTGTATTTCATTCTATCAACAAATATAATGTTTCACAAAATATATTTTATCTTTATTTCCTTCTGCTCATGAGGATTAGAGTAATTCAATCCGGTTGCCTCCAATGAAATTGGAATAATGAAATGGAAATACCATTGTTTACGCGTTTTGTTGAATGTCCAAGCCGAATACATCATCAAATATACTTAGCCAATTATTTGGTGGCTGACTGTTATTATTCTTTGCCTATATGTATAATAATGTTCATATTTTTCAATACGATTTAAACTCACTTGGGACCAATAATGTTCATCTGAAGTTGATTAGGTACGAGATTGAGAATGACTTAGAAGAATTGAATTAATTCAATATTAGCATTGTGACGAAATTAAATATTATGAAATATTAAAATTTAATGAAATTAATACTTAGTTGAAATGTTTTAAAATAAATATAATATAAATAAATATTTTTTATACAATATCAATTAGTTTTATCTTTTATTATCTTTAATTCAACTTTTTTAGTCTGTTTTATAAGCTTTTCGAAATCCACTAATGTACCATTGTCAATGTCTTTAAAATCTGAAATATCATATCCAAAATCTACCATAGGGTTTCGATTAATGGGTGATAGCTATATTGTTCTATTCCAGATTCCTTCAAGTAATCAAGTTTGCTTGTTGTAAACGAAGGTTAACACATTAATTAATAATAGTTTACAACAAACATTTCTACTTTTAATATACTTTTTGACATTGTATAGACTTTATCTAGTTATATTTCCAATAATAATGCAAGGTATAAGTATGCATTTTTTAAATACATGTATATGAAAATGTTAATCTCTATATGTTTTTATATACATATAATTAGAATGAAAAGAAAAAAAATAGGAAATATTAATTGTGGTCAGAAATCTTTATGAAATTTTTTATGGAATACATTATGATTAACGAATGAATTAACGCACTTTGATGCAACTTGAGATACAATTCTTAGTTTGAAACAAACAGAAATTTCTAACGTATTATGAAAGATAATAGATGACAATCCTTTATTATCGTGATATCACGTTTTTTTTAGCTTTAAGCATTTTAATAATACTTATTTATCATGCTATTATACTTAGCACTATTTCTTGTGTATATTTAATTGCTTTCTGTTATAAATATTGTTAATGCAAGAAATATAATTGAAAAATTAATTAAAATCTTTTAATATATAGTAACTTTATTATTTATATGCATAGTAATTAGTTTGATATTTTTTTATTTTTTTTTTATTTTCTCTAATTATATTACAGTGCATATTATATTATATTAATTATATTGAGTGCAAATAGTTTTCGTTTATTTATTATTAAGATGACATTTTCTATAATTATACATATCTTTTTGGTATATTTTGAGAAACATACAATCTATTTTATTTTTTGTAAATAAATTATTAAATTACCCAGCAATGACTGTTAATTAAACATTGAATTGACATCGAATTGGTGTTGAAATCGTCAGATCCATATCGATTCGATATCAATTCGATGAGTCATTTCTTGCTGGGGAGGGGGGAGAGAATAATGTTTATTTTTTAAAAATAAATTTTCTTAAAAAAATATTTTCTCTGTATGAATATTTTTTACGCTCACTGTATGTTGGAAATATATCCTATGACTTAAGACAGCAAAATCTGAAAGCATTAATTATTCAAATTTCTTCTCGTTACAAAACTATTTTCGAATAAATTACGTTAGATAAATGTGACAACGTTATTTTTATTGATACTTATCATGTAAATCATTATGTAGACGAAAAGCACGAATGTATATATAAAAATATATATAACAATGCATTTTTAATGCTTACATTTTTGATTTTTATTTGGAGATCATCTATGCCATCATTGTCGGAATCCATAAAACTGCGAGGGTAAATTTGATAAAAAACCGTGTGTTTCGATCCTTGTTTCATGATTTTTCCCGAAATCAGGACAACCGTCAATAGCAGACCTAGGAGCATGACGCGAGATTGCGGTACGAGCATCTTTACAATTATACGTAGCATGTTTTCCGACCTCATAATTTATATGTGAAGCGGATGACATTGGAAAAAAGAGCCTTATCAAACGAACTGGAAAAATCTCGCGAGCTCGTGATAATTGTCAGATTATTCGAGAAGCATTATCTGGAATATACTGGTGATATTAATCGTGGATAACAATCTGCCATTTCGCGCGAATAAAATTGCGTAAAGAGTCTTTTGAAAATTGAAGCGAAATTCACAGAAAGAAGATATAATCATTTAAGTCTGGATTGTTATTCGATGTAACAATCCTATAAATTCAGAAAAAAGAAAAAAAAAGAAAAAATCGTAGACAAGTAAAAAAGAAAAAGAATTTAAGCTTTGAACTTCTAGCGATGTAAAATTTTGCACATAATAACAGCAGTAATTTCATTTTATTTGTCTATTCTCTTATTCAGTATGAATATTTTTATTTTTAATTTTATTTAGTTATTGAGTATTTTTTTATTATATTTCTTCTATAAGAAAATTAATTATAGTTTGAATTGTCGGTCTGTTTATTGGAAATGGAAAGATCCAATCTTTAATTAAATCGTGAGCAGTTTTTCGTTAAGAAAATCTTAAAGTTTATTAATTATTGTATAATATTAAAGTTTAATTATATTAGAAAGAAGAGAAGAAAAATATCTGTTAATTATATTTAACAAAATGTAATTAATAAATATTGTATACACATATGACGAAATTTTGAAAATTCCGTATCTCATAGTAATCTCTTGCTCATGATATATTGCGAATTTACTTTTTATTTACAAAATTATTAGTAATATATAGATAATTATAGATGATATCTATTTAAACATAATTAAATTCTAACTCATCATTTTTCAAAATTCACATTTCACAAAAACATTTTTTAATATACTATTTTTTTGTTAATTGAATACATATATCTATATTTATTAATAATTATATTTAAAATAATTTAACTATAATTTAACTACTCTCGATTGCTGCGTTCGGAGGAGCACTATTGTGTCATTCTATCTTTGTCGTTTGTTGAAAAATAAGGAGAGAATGATATAATAAGATTGATAGCGTTTCTCGAACGCAACCGAACGATAATTATCATCTTATAGGAGCGCATATATGTAAGTGATTCACGTTTATTGATTAAATTTGATATTATAGGAACGTAATATATATCAAGTAGACATTTAATGAAACAAGTTTTATGTTAATATCGCGATTTGAATAATGATTAAATAATATTTATATATTTTTAATTGCAATTGATTGTCATTTTTAATTTAAAATTAATGTGGCAGGTCTTTTGCGGAAATTTATGAAATGGAGTTTTTTTTCGAGAAATAATGATCGATTTGGAATACGTTGCGTATCCTAAGAATACGACTGATATATTGACAATAATTCAGCTGAGTTATCGACACAAATTTTGCGGAAAGCAAAAAAGAGATTAAATTATCAATTTATATCTTTTAAGATATAATTATTAATGCAGATAGAATTAATCTCTAAAGATTCATATTAGTTGGAAATGATCCCTGTGTAAAAGAAGGTGGTATTAGGTGACACCAATTACATTTTACACAATAACTTGATTAATAAGCAATATTTAGGTTTAAAACTTAACAATTATATTCGTCAAAATATTTTTGAATCGATTTTGGACTCAAAATTATGAAATATTTATTGCTTATGACATTATTAATAAAAATGTATATATAATACATATGCAAATATATATATATATATTGTATATACACATGTGTATACATATAACTTTTGACTTATATAGACAGCTCAGTAAAATAAATCCATATGTGTAAATTATAGATTAATACTAGAGCTAATCAATTCAAGGAATAAATATTTGTTAGAAAAATTTCGAAAAAGGAGGGCTTCAGCAACTTAGGAAGCCATATTAGACGCTATGACGCATTGTTCAACTTTACATAATTCGAAATGTATACAGCCAAATAAAATTTTAAATAATAAAAACACCAAATAAAATTTTAAATAACAACATTAAAATGTAATCGTGATAATATGCTTAAGTTTAATAAGAATGAGGAAGTATGTGTAATTAAAAGTTAAAATGTATTTTAAGAAGATCTTCTATATTATAGGAGACAAAAAAATGGTGATTTTTTTTTTTAAAAGAAGACTAATATTTATCGTTTTAAAACTTTTTGCACGTTTTAATATAATTATTGTAGAGCACGTATTTTTTATGAAGAAAAAGTATTATAAATAATAAAAATATAAACATTCAGGTTGGCGTCTCGCCATGACGTTATGATTTTGTATACATTTCAGCGGCGGTAATTTTTTGCTGGAATCAAAAAATTAAGAAATATTTTTAATTGTTATAGTTTTTCATCTTAAATGAATTTAAAAAATTTAAACAAATATACAATAAATTAAAATTTTATTCGACTTTTAAAAAACAGTTACGATTTGTACTAAGTAACAGCCATTTTTTTGTGCAAAAAAATGATTTGTGTTTTTATTTAATTTTTTAGATTGATCGAGGACAGTTAACTATTAGTTAACTAACAAACCCTATAAAAAGTCAAATACTTTTTTTTCCAATTGTGTACACAAAATTGAAGAAAACACAAAAAGAAAAACAGATTCCGAGAAAAATACATTTAAGATTTTTCGATTTAATTCTTGATTATTTATAGTGCTCGAAGAGTCTAATCTATTATTTCAGTGACATACAATAATCTTTCTTTTGAAGATTATAATAAGCTTTCATTTTGAGCAATTTGAGCCATTCTACTTGAGCTACTCAGGTCTCTCTTGTGCTACTAACAAGGGATCCCACCGATTTTAATGAACTTTGGATATGTTGTAGAGCATGAAGAAAGTATTAGTTTCATATTTTTTTGTTTGTGCTTATCTCGAGATTTAAGAAATGAAACACCTTCTCGAAAAAAATCGTTTTTTTTCTTTTGAAGCGAATATATCATCGAAACTATAAAGTATAACAGATAGAAAAAAATTTCCAGAATGAAAATTGAACGCTTTGAGAGTAATTTAGAACTATAATAAAAAAATTTTTTTTTAATTTATACCTGCGCATATGCACCCTATATGCTATACAAGCGCTGAATTTATATCGAAGGACTTCGAATTTTGTTTTAAAATTTTAGGGACATATTCTCGAAGAGTATTATCGATTTATTAAAAAAATCAACTTTTTTTGACTCTCTAATATAGGAAACTCTCTTAAAAACATTTCGAAAATCTTAAAATGCATTATAATAAGTGCTGACTATTGTGTATTGAGCGTCATATTATTACATATTAGCGTCACGGTGTAACGGCGAGCTAAATAAATAATTTCATAAGTAATATAATTACTGAAATTTGTCACTAAAAGCGGAGATATTAAGAAGATCCGGGTTATGATATATATTGATCATAATACTATCTTCTCCTTTTTTGTGATGGACTTGTAATAAGCCAATATCTAAGCTTTAAGTCAAAATTGACCAATCATAATAGCTTATTCTTCTTGTATTCGACTGTGATTGGTCAATTTCTTACGGCTTTGAATTTAGATAATGGCTTATTGTATAAGAAAGGTATAAAGTATAAAAACATACAAAAATAAACATAGTTCGTATACGTATTACATAAGTATTGAAAAGTATACTTAGAAGATATAGTAACTATATATAATTTTTTAAAACTTTTAATTTTGTTTTATTTAAAGATTTTATTATGCACATCATATATCTTAATCAAAAATTTGTGTTATACTATAGAAATGTAGTATTATATAAGTATGTACATATGTACATATGTAAAAATATATACTATAGAATTAGTATAAGTATGTATATATATAAAAATATGATATGATAACTAAAATTTATATTACTTGAAATATTTAACGTTAGTATGTTTGATTTATATCATAATTTCTTTTGATATTTCATTGTTATATCATGTGTTATTTATATGTTATTATCTATAGTATTTTATAGATTTTTTATTTTTCGCAAGCGAATCCGATTAATACGATAAATACAGAAAATCGATAATTAAAACGGCAATGGATATAGCAAAATAAAAATAGCAAAATAAGAGATTAGAAGTAGAATTATTTTAACGAGTAATTCTGTTTTTTGTTCATTTAAAACAATATAGATATAATTACGTTGAAAAAATATGATGCCTCGATTGAATACCCATTTTCGTGGCTTTTTATCTAACTTTGTATGGTGGTAGTATATATCACAGCTCCTGATGCAGGAATTTTTACGGCATGAACATCTTTGATAATGTTTCTATATTTGAAAAAAGTAAAAACATAAGTACACATTTGAGATAAAGAGATAATATAACGCCTATTTTCTTACGTTTTAATGCTATATTGTATAACAATATTTCATTTTATAACAATGTGTAATTGATATACTATGTATGGAAAAAAAGTACTTACCCAATAAGATGATGGGCATTAGTAGTGGCATAATAAACGTTTAATTGACTTGATGCATAAACAAGCGTTGATAAATCAACGGTTTCTTCTTCATTTGCAAAGTTTGTCACTATATAAACTACCTCTCCATTAATTTTCCTATAAGAAGTACATTATGTTTTTACATTTAACTTTAAACGCATTATCTCGTTAGAAAAATTAAATATTAAAAAATATATAAGTACATGTATATTATGCTAGCATGTAAAAAGATGAAATATATTTTTTAATTTCTAAAATGTGCTTAAATATATCATTAGAAGATAATGCTGCATGTTTTTTATTGTATTGTACGATTATATATTTATTGTACCTAATAAAAGCGAAAACATCATTATTCAATAACATTGTGATTAAGGTTCCATATTTAATCACAGGTAATTTTCGCAGAGCAGAAACTGTTTTATACAAAGCATTGTAAGAGTTGTTTTGTTCTTTTTGCGCGGCTAAATTAAGTGTCACATAATTTTTGTTCACCGGCAGCCACGTTTTCTGATTCGTGGAAAATCCTGAAATTACAAATGTAAATTAAATTTCTTTAACATAGAGAAATTCTATAATTATGTATATCATATGTCTAAGCTCAATTATAATTTCAATATTGCATATGATGTGATATGATATTATTAGTTTCTCGAATGTATTGCCTTTTTAAGATTAAGCTGCTACAAATGACAAATTCAAATTGACAATGATAGTACGTTGTAATACGATTGATCGTCGACCTGTTTCATCCTGAATTTTTCACCCACTTTCTTGTCGTAATCTCAAAATGTGATGCGTGATCTAATAAACATATCACGTTGATTTTTAATATGTGAGTCATGACATGAGACTGACATTAAAATGTATTTCGATGTATTTCGTTTGATATGAACCAGTTCTTACAGTGATCCGTTACTTAATGAAAATTTCTCACTTATTAATATATACAACAGATCAATCATTAATCGATTTTTTGAGAAGAAATCTGTTCGCAAATGACCAAATTGATATTAACATTGTCAATATTAAAGTTTCAAAGCAGATAAAACACTAAATATTCTTCTACTTTAAATTTATTAACAAATTTGCAAAATGACAAGCAATATATTCTTTTATCAATAATTCAAATATTTGATTATTTGAATTAACGAAAAATAACTTCAAATTTTGCTATCAGCTTACAATTAGTTTCTATTTATCAACTGCTTCCGTAAATTTTCGTAATTATTATTAAAGTCCGACCGAAAATTTTACAGAAATTATAAACGAATATTCATTACGCGTTAGTTTCCATTGAATAATTGAAACCATATAGTTCTTCTTCATAAATATTAATTTTAATATGTGTAATTATCATTTTAATAATTAAATTATGATGTTTATGAAGAACAAGAAGAGGAAAGTCCCCTATTATGAGATAAGCGCCTAATATGAGATAGCGGCGCTTCTGCTAAACTAATAATGCTATGTATTCCATCATGGTTTCATCATGGTTCCTGGTTCCACCATGAATTTATCTCTCTTGAATTGAAAACTATTTAGTAGAAAATTCATTATTAGATCATACCTGTAGTCATTGTAAAAAAAGATTTTAGAATTTGAGTATCTTCAAGTTTCATTGAAATGAGCCTTTAAATCTTGTTTATTATTTAATAAATAAATATTTGACAATAAATTCTTCATGTAGTGATAGAGTAAGGTCACATTAATAGAAAAATACGGGATATGTTGAATTGTTTAATTACAAAAGTTAGATTTGATCGTAAAATCATAAGACATGGAAATCGTAATATGAGATATCCAGGGTATTTCTAATATGAAATAACTCATTCTATGTTATAAAAATCGTTGCTAAAGAGTAAATGTTATTGTACAATAAAGGACAATCGGAATGAACGTCGAGTGCTTGATTCCAACTACTTGAAGACGAGTTTTGGATATAATTTATCGCATACTCATTTTTCACGCTAGCTATGTGTTTGTTTGCATTTTAGAAACATGAAATAAAGTTTTTAAATTGCAATACTGATATATTTTGCATTTTACTTTCGATTTCTCGGGACATCTCACATTAAAAGCACAATATTTTGACTTTGCAATTTGCTCATTTTTTACATTTCTTCAATTTTCAAAAAAAATGGAATTTGAATTAAATTTTATATAATGTTATCTTATTAATTCCCTTCAAAATGACCTATTATTTTTTAAAAATTATTTTTTATTTCTGCCCATAGACTTCTGGCATTTATCCAAAATGAACTCGGTATTAATGTGTTTCGCCGAGACGAGGCGAGACTAACTCAAATTTCATCTCGATCTCGATTTGGTCTCGAAATTTTCATCTCGTCTCTGTATCAGCCTGATCTCGACAATGATAATCTCGTCTCGATCTCGGTCTCGAGTCGGTTCTCAGTCTCGATAATCATAATAAGCGTTTTTTCAATTTCTTCTATGATTTATGTGATTAAACTTCATTATTATTTACTATTTTATGAATTAATTAAATTTTTAAACTTTTTTATTGATTTGTGTATTAATAATAGTAGTAATTTAGATTTTTTGAAAAATAAATGAATATATCTGGTTTAAAGAATATTTTTTTAATGATTTTATTTAAAGCATCTTGTGATTATGTTATTATTAGAGAAAAGTTTCAGACCATTTATCATTAAATAATCAATATAAAATTTAATTGTATACGCAAAATTTTTAATTTGCCAATCTTTTGATTTAACTTCATAGGGCAAAGAAATGAAAGCAGAGTCTATAGAACAATTTTTCGAATACTACAAAAGTTATTGTAATGAAAAACAAAATGATAGCAATGATTGTACGGAAATGATTGAAACAGACGATGATATACTCTTTGTACACGAAACAAATAATGAATACGCCAATTGAAGAATTTGAAACACAAATACGCCAAGAGCGTCGAAGGAATGTTCAGTACTAAGCTGGAAACAAAATGAAATAACCTATTCTACCTTATCAAAAAAGTGGTTAAGGATATTTTTGGTATTAACGCTACTTCTGTTCCAGTGGAAAGATTATTTTCCAAAGCATCATTAGTTAGAAAAACATAGGAATAAGTTGAACGAAACATCGGCACGTATAATTATTATTTTATGTATAAATTCTTGATTGACTTGTAGTCTCAAAGATAAATTCCATATAGAATATTAAAGTATTGCAATAATTAATTTTATAAGTAATTTTTATTAAAGATTTTAATCTTAATTTTTTTTTTTATCAAAAATATCGATGTGCATATATATCTTATATATATATATATATATATATATATATATAT
>Ga0157364_1007924_pt1 | contig 11004 bp, 11 predicted proteins | sample AttsexASBM2_FD_111476 | JGI IMG/M metagenome (GOLD analysis project Ga0157364, IMG submission 111476) | Fungus gardens microbial communities from leaf cutter ant in Ribeirão Preto, State of São Paulo, Brazil - Atta sexdens ASBM2 | ecosystem: Host-associated > Fungi > Mycelium > Unclassified ... | reverse complement strand
TTATGTTCCTGGAATAGCAGATTGATTGTAAGTAATATTATCGAGTGTTATCTCTATCTCTCTATCTCTAATCAGTTAAAAAAACTTTAATTGCGTTTTTCTTAAAACAGCATTTTTTTAACTGGTGATCATGATTTCTCAAAATTTATTTGACCAATCGCGTCCAAATTTTGCACACATCTTTAGCGCATACATAGTTTTCGTCTGAATTAAAATAAAATCAAAATATTTATTTTTATTTATTTTATAGTATACTTTAAAGATTCGGAAAATTCGAAAAAATAGGAAAGTAATTTTCAAAATGACGCCATTTTTTTCTTTCTAATATTTTTTTTATCATAGGTCAAACGATAGCCCAACTCATATGCTTTAAGAATCTCTTTGGTTTTTTTGTTTCAGATGAGCAGAACAGCTGCAATCATGATCACTGTGTTTTTTTCACGATCTCACAAAAACTTATATAGGGCTTATTTCTTGAAATATTACAATAAAAAAATACTGAAAGATACTTGAAATATGTACTAATATATAGGAGAAATCCTGAATAGACTTTATGAATTTTTCAGAAAAAATAGCTTAAAAATTAAGCTTCTAGACCTGAATCCCCTTTTAAATTTCGGTAATTTGACATTTCAGGGTATTGTCCCATTTATCAGATTTCGGTTACATATCCATCTCTAAAAAGTATATAACTATAAATCTATAAAGAGATAGATATATAAATCTGTTCAAGATAAAAATTTAGTAATTTATTGTTATTTATATAATAGAATTAGATTATATAATAGAATAAGAATTTAGAAAAAATATACAAAAACGTGATTGCTGTTGCAGGCCATATTCAACATTAGTAATCCTCATCCAGATATATTTCTCGTTGTAAGGATAGATAAGTTACTTCAAGGAAACATATATCAGACCTCAGAGCCATATTTGAGAGCTACCAAGGATCCAAGATTGGGCTTGAAGGTGCATAAGCAAGTCCGAGCATGTTGCCAAAGGTAAAATTATAATACTGATACTTTTTTGCATAGAATATATAATCGAATGTAAATGTTTTAAGAGAATGATTAATTAACAAGATTATATTAACTAAAATTATATATAACCTTAATTGTACATGATTGCAATCCTCTTTTTAGACTGGGAAACTATAGAATGCCGTTTGCGTGGACTGCGAGGCCACTGTTTAGACTGTATAGCAACGAACTAGATACATCCTCAGATTTCCCAGCGATATATAGGCAGGAGGGTAATAGAATAAAAGATGAGGAGCTGCTAAAACTTCTTTCTGAGTATAGAAAGTATGTATTAATAATAAATTAATGCAATTCAAAAATTTATGCAATATGGAGTACAACATGCATACATTATTAATTATTATATTAACAAAATTTTACTCACAGGCCTGAGAAACTTAGCAAATTGACTGTGATACCTGCCTGGCTAAAAATTAAAATAGAACCCATCACGGATATTCCTGAAAGTTCGTAATCGAGTAATATATTGTTACAAAAAATTCATTTTTTTTTTTAATTTATACAATAAATATCAATAATAATGTTCTTGAATATTTTAAAACTAAAGATACTTTATCTCGAAAAATTGATTTAAAGAAGCAGTATTAGTGCAAGAACATAATTTTGTAACTTAATTCTACATAATTTATTTATTTTTGTAATAAGTTAGACGATTTTTAATAATCATTCTCACATTAGTGTGAAAAAAGAAATTATAGTCAATAGTTTCGAACGATTCCAGGTATACGATACATAAAATACGATTTCTAGATACATTGTCGACTTGCCTAGCGCCGCTAAAGCCATTTCCAATACCACCAACGATGGAGCCAACAATCGAGATTGCTGAATTCGAGAGCACTTCTGAGAGGGATGTACATCCATACACAACATATATCAATCATGTGTATGTGTATCCGCAGACACTCAACTTTGACAGTCAGAAGATGTTTACCCGAGCTAGGAACATAGCATGCATTGTGGAACTCCGTGATGATGACAGCGAAGACGCCAAACCTTTACGAGTAAGTAATAAAATAACGGTAATTCACTTAGATGTTGAAGAATTAAAATAGGCTTTATTTTCTTTCTACTACTCCTAATAGGTAATTTATGGAAGACCGGGTTCGTCGTTACTGTGCTTACGAGCATCGTGCGCAGTGTTACATCATAACGCAGTGCCTTCTTGGTATGAAGAAATTAAGATTAAGTTACCTACGAAACTGCACGCGAAACATCATATATTATTCTCCTTTTATCACATAAGTTGTGATATGAATAAAAAGAAAGAAAACGGCGTTGAAAACTGTGTCGGTTATGCATGGGCACCTTTACTGCACAAAGGAAGGTGAGGTGATAGATAACGATTGAATAATTGATGAAAATTTAAATTGATATCATATTTTACAGTATCTTATAACATTGAAATGGCAGAAAAAAAATTTTTTTAATCTTTTATACTTATATTTTTTATCTGTTATACAGACTGAACGTAGATGTAGAATCGAATATCCAAATATTGCCCGTAGCGACGCACTTGCCTTTGGGATATCTTTCTATACAACCCCTTGGATTAGGGAAAGGGGTAAGAGTAAGATCAATCATTAGTTTTATAAATTAATAATATAGTTAAAAAGCTTGATATAAGAGAGGAGAGTGATTTAAATATATTTTTGCAGAACGCAGGACCAGATATTACTTGGATCGATTCTCAACGACCAATCTTCACGGTATCTTTTCAATTAATTTCGACAGTATTTACGAGGGATCTTCATCTGCATAATCTATTCGTTCACGCTGAACGTATTTTGGACACAAAACCTTCAACGACGCCCTCAGATTCAGAAACGTGTAAAATCTTGAAAGCAGCGCATGCAATTCAACTAGTCACTGTTATCACGTTTCTTCCAACTATATTGAATCAACTCTTTGTGTTGCTAATATGCAACAGCAGTCAAGAGGTCGGATTGTACGTGATTAGAGTTTTGATACATTTTATTAATATGGTGCACGAAGCTGGACGTAAGGAAATTCTACAAGCATACATCAAGGTAGAATCTAGAATATATCTGTGATAAATATCCAATTTCCAATTTTAGCTCTTGATATCTTTAGAATTTTAAAAATTTAATTTACTTTTCGATTGGTCTGACTCTATTCTAGTTCTTTGATTTCAGTTTGTGTTTGTGCTTCCTCTACGAAATGGTAACGTCACGGTTCACGAACAATTGGCGAAGCACTTGCCAATTTTACTGCAACCGAATAATACCGATTTTCTGGTGGTGAATAAATTCATGCATCACTCAAACTTCTTTTTTGAAATAATGATAAAAAGTATGGCACAATATTTGCTGAGTACTGGCAGGATAAAGGTAAGTTTTTTAGCTCTTTGAGGATACTGAGACCTTGAAATTGACGATTTATTAACATCGATTATAAGATTATTTATAATTAAATATTAATTTATTTTTCGGAATCAAAATAAATTAGCAAAATAAATTATCAATTTTGTTTCAAAATTAATTGAAGTAATTTACTTTTTCTCAGATGCATAGAAATGAACGATTTTCAAAAGATTACCACGAGAAGATCAAAATGTTATTAGATGTAATTATGCCATACTTAATGACCAAGTACCGAGAAATGCCAGTAGAGACACACGAATTGAACAAAAGTCTCGCACAATTTTTGAAGGTATATATTATAATATTATGAAATATAATACACTGTATATATATTTTTTCACCATTTTGATTTTGATTATCTTGACACAGCGATGTCTCACTTTCATGGATCGTGGCTTCGTGTTTCGTCTCATCAATTCTTATCTGGACAACTTTTCGCCTGGCGATCAACGCACGTTGCACGATTTCAAGTTCACCTTTTTACAAATTATCTGCTCTCATGAGCACTATGTATCCTTCAATTTGCCGATGATGCAATCGCGCTTTGCTTCTAGAGGTAAGTTCTTGTATTATCGATACATATGAGAATTACGATGAAAATTAACTAATTTATTGTAACTTAATCATTCGCGTGCTCATAAGATTCTGACAATGATACTGAGAGTGAACCAGAATGTGAGGGTATGTTTATAATTATATTCATAAATATATGGGTTATACGTATGTTCTTGTTTATAGCAAATATCCATTATGTATTTTTTCTTTTAACAATGCTATTTAGCTAATGCTGATTACAGTTTGTGGTTAGTTAAAATTAGTTCTGATTTTAGTCAGTTTAAAAGCATTGATTCAAAGATTGAATCAGATCGATAAATATACATGTTACTTGTATTTTTATAGGATTCTGCACTGAAAATTTTATATTTTTCTATTTATCTATGTTTTATACGTACTTATAATATTATATTATTATTTCAGTTATATTAATTAGATAGACATAATATATATTAAAAATATTTATTTGATGATAGATCTAATGAATGAATATTGCCTTACGGAGGAATTTTGCAAACATCACTTCCTGGCTGGTCTTTTGATGCAAGAAGTCAAGACCTCTCTTAATGAAATTGTGCAGATCCGTAAGGTCGCCATTGGTACCTTACGGGATCTAATGGCAAAACATGAGTTGGACGATAGATATCAAAATAAAGTATGACTTTTTAATATTTCGTTTATGATTACAAACATTAGCGTGGTCTTTAAGAAATTGCATTGTTGAAAAAAATTAAAGATCTTGTTTCTTCTCATAATTTATACTAATTTATATGTATTTCATTTTGAATCTTAATTATTCAGGGTCAACTGAGCAGAATAGCATCAATTTATATACCGTGGCTTGGCATTGTATTGGAGAATTTGCATCGACTGCAGTCAGTAGAGGAAAATGAAATCAAGGTAGAAATCAAGCAAAACGGTACTAACAGAGTATCGACCAGTAGTTCGTTTCTAACAACGAAAGATACCATTGCTAGTTCCACATCTGCGAGTACACCTAAGTCTATTCACAGGTATACATCGATGTATTAATAAAATGATATAATAATTTATAATTAATTGTAAGTCAAAGAGAAGTTTCGATGTTACACAGATTAACTCTTCACCTGGATACTCAATCGCCTATAAGATCATCTATGCATTTACGGGATTCTGCTTACTTTGCCGCCATTGCGGGTCAAGGATTAGTAAATGGATATTCTTGCACCAGTGTTGAGTCTGATACATCGACGATGTCTGGTGCATCTCAATCTAATGTTTCCCAAGAGACCACCATTGTTAGAGAATTGCCGGAAAATGGAATGAACGAGAGAAAGAGACATTCGCGTACTTTGAGCGTGACGCAATCATCGCCTAGATGCGATAAATTGCAGCCTTCCGAAGTAAAGGATATATTACTTTGTTTTCTATTCATTGTCAAGTATCTGGGTGATCATCAAGTGATTGCTTGGTGGCAACAATGCAATGATACAGAAATACTGAGCTTCTTTACAGTGATTGAGTAAGTAACAAAACTAATAGTATAAAAAATAGTAAAAAATATTGTCTATTTTAAGCAAAATACTTAATAAATCAATATTGATTTATTCATTATTATATATACTGATGCATCTAATACATTCATTCCTAAATTTTATGAACTTTGTTTTCATCTATTTTTAGGATGAGTTTGCATCATTTTAAATATATCGGTAAGAGACAAATAGCCGCGAATATTGCAAATAGTACTGGGAAACCTCGCACTGTCAAAGCAATGACTTTACCTGCCAGAATGGCGCCACCAGACTTTACCACTGAAAATCCTGCTACCAGCACGTTGCAACCTCATAATACAGTTTCTAGAGAGAATCTAATTGAAAATGATAGCGACAAAGTGTATCAAGCTCTATTGGAGGCAAATATGGCAACAGAAGTAGGCCTAATTGCGTTAGATTGTTTGGGTCTCTTCTGTATCCATTTTAAAGTAATTATAATTCTATCATAAAATTTTTTGCCTCCTTAATTTTACATATGAATTGTATAAATGATTACCAATATATCTTGTTTTTTGTAGGATGTTCTCTTGGCAAATGAAGGCGACAATGCAGTCATGCAAAAATTTTTTAACATTTATTTATCATTCCTTCAAGTTGGTCAGTCTGAAACTTTATTACGTCATGTTTTCGCTGGACTCCGAGCTTTCTTAAATAATTATTCTATCGCGCTTTTTAAAGGTAATTATTAATTCTTGAACTTCAAAAATTGAATTTTATTTATAAAGAACGATAATGAATACATAATTGATCGTCGATGAAAGAAAGTATATATGTATAATAATCACATGTAAAACATGCACAAAGCTTGAATACCTTTTCCCTGTAGGCAATGCTATACTTTGTGGACGCTTGTGTTATGAGCTGTTGCGTTGCTGTAACAGCAAGCTGAGTTCCATACGACAGGAGTCTTGCGCTTTGCTATATTTGCTCATGCGAAGTAATTTTGAGTTTACTAGTCGGAAGGGATTGACTAGAGTGCACTTGCAGGTACAGTACTCTTGTTTAGAGCACAATTCCAAATTGAATTTATTTAATGTATCTATATCTAATTATTATTATCATTATTTTTAACCGAATTATACAAACTTTAAAAAATTTATCTTTTCGTATATTTGTTCTAGGTTATAATTTCAGTCTCTCAAATGCTAGGGAACGTAATCAGTTTGAACAATTCGCGATTTCAAGAATCGCTATCCTTAATTAACAGTTACGCTTCCTCTGATAAAGTTATGAAAGGCACAGGTTTCCCAGTTGAAGTGAAGGATCTCAACAAAAGAATACGAACAGTTTTAATGGCAACTGCGCAAATGCGGGAGCATAATAACGATCCTGAGATGCTAGTCGATTTACAACATAGTTTAGCCAACTCTTATGCCAGCACACCCGAATTGAGGCATACTTGGTTAGAAACTATGGCTAGGAATCATGCCAGGGACGGAAATTTCTCCGAGGTATCTGCTTTTATTAATTATTTCGAGAAAAATACATTTACATGTATATGAAAATGTATTGCACAAGGCTCTTTCATAAGTTAACATACATTTTTCATTCTTAAGGCTGCTTGTTGTCAACTACATATCGCAGCACTAATGGCTGAATATCTGAAATTGAGGAAAGTTCATCTGTGGGGTGCAGAAGCTTTCGATCAAATTTCTGTGAACATATCAAAGGATGAACGCAATCTCAAACTCGATGCTGGTGAGATTTGTGTGTTTATTTTATTGCATTGTGTTGTCATATCTATGTTTATTATGTTTTTATTGTGTCATGTTTGAGAACAGATGTTAAAGACGTTAATCTTGTTTCAGGCATTCAAGATATCCATTATAATGAAAGTTTACTTCTCGAACAATTGGAAGTTTGTGCCGACACGTTAGAGAAAGCTGAGCGTTTCGAATTGCTTGGACATTTGTATCGCTTAATAGTTCCTATGTATGAAAAGAAGAGAAATTATGAAGCTTTAGCTAATTGCTATTCACATTTGGCACAAGCTTGTAATAAAATTGTGGAGGTAACGCGAACTGGAAAGAGATTGCTCGGAAGGTTCTACAGAGTAGCATTCTTTGGCATGGTAAGATACACACATCATCGGCAGAGTATATATTTTTCGCAGAAATACTCTAATACAAAATTATAGTGTCTCGGTTTATAATTAAGAAATATACAAGATAAAATTGACATATGTATTATTATTTAGGCATACTTCGAAGAGGAAAATTGTCAAGAATATATCTATAAGGAACCCAAAGTAACATCATTATCTGAGATATCAGAACGTTTATTGCATTTGTATAGCGAAAAGTTCGGATCTGAGAACGTTAAGATGATAATGGATTCTGTACCAGTTGACGTAAGTGAGTTGGATCCTAAGGTAGCATATATTCAGGTAACGCATGTCACACCGTACTTTGAAAAGATCGAATTAGAAGTACTACAGACAGAGTTTGAGCAGAATCACAATGTATCCTGCTTCATGTTCGAGACACCGTTTACTAAGGAAGGCAAAGCGAGAGGCAGTCCGGAGGAACAATGGAAACGTAGGACTATTCTCACAAGTACAGTCAAATGTCAAATAATTTATTTGATTACACAGATTTGCATGATTTTTGCTTTGGAAAAGAATAATAGTTTCCAAAATTTAAGGGACTTTATAAGCATCTAATATGCATTCTTGGAAACGAAAGGGTTAATTGAGATGATTAATAATCAGGATGGCCGAATTGTATTTAATAGACTGAGTGATTGTCTCAGGAAACCTACTGCTCCTAGTATATATTTAGGTGATGTGTAAACTTGCTGCGTAAATGTAATTGTATAGTTATTTTTCGAGCTTGAACGGTTTTTGTTCGAGAAGTTGATGTTCGGTTGTTCTATGGAAGGAGGACGATCTACGATTTAAGATGTTAGAAGCTAAAAGATTGTAATTTCGTCTTGAAGTTCTTAAATAAACATTAAACACGGAAACGGTTGGATGCCTCATTGTGTGAATTTAAGTTTTTTTAGAGCAACAATATTTTGTCTAAAACTATGAGACAATCGTTTTATTATATTTGACACTGTGCAACTAGAGATTCAAACCAGAGGTTCGACATTGGCTGTAAAAGATTCGATATTTTTATATCAAAGTATAATGTCTAATTACATTAATTTTAGCATTTTTCGAAATATCTCATACATCAGGTTTATCAGCTATGAATTTTCAAAGCCAAAAACGCATTTTTCAGATCTCATTTTTTTCAAAAGTTTGAAGTTTAGTATAGAACAATTTTACTCGCGGATTCAGATTCAGCGCATCAAAAATTATAGAAAATTTCTTTTCCAAATAGCACAAAAAATTAAATTTTGCAGACTTATGTTATCTGAGATTTTGCTTTATTGAGAGAGACATGAAAATTTATGCTTGTTATTTTCGCAGCACAATATGCTTTTCCATATGTGAAAAAGCGCATCGGAATTGCCGAAAAACGGATTGTAGAGCTTAGCCCTATCGAGGTCGCTTTGGATGAGATGAGGCAACGTGTTCAGGAATTGGAAGATGTGGCTTTGATTGGACCGACGGACGTAAAGAAACTGCAATTACGTCTCCAAGGTAGCATTTGCGTAACAGTGAATGCCGGTCCTTTAGCCTACGCCTCCGCATTTCTGGATCCCGCGCTATCTCCGCAATATCCCGATGATAAAGTAGAAGAGTTGAAAGATGTTTTTAGGTATATTTTGTCACTTTATAATTAATTACCTCTTTAATTTTAATTTCTCATATGCATGATATTATAGTTACTTACAAAGATTTCTTTTTGCGATTTCAGGGAATTTGTCAAGATATGTTACACAGCGTTACAAATTAATAGTAAACTAATCACACCGGACCAACATGAATATCAAGAAGTGCTGCGTGAGAATTATCAGAAACTATGTCAGAGTTTGTCATCTTTGTTTGGGGAGCCAATATGGTTAGACGAGCAAGTAGGAAGCTTCAAACGCAATAGCGCTGCTCTCTTTAGCACTATCAGCGGTGCTAACAGTCACACCAGTACAGCCTAAGTCAATAATCTTAGAATGTTCATCCTACAGACCTCAGATTTATTTACAATTTTTTAGCATAATATATCTACGATTCTTACGTATATGTAAGTTTACGAAATATTTATATTATAAATATTGACACTTTATATTTTTATTCTTTTCATTGACGTGTCATTTATCAATGATTTATCTATGATCAAATATTTGTATCAATTTTGTAACTGGCCTACTGAAGAGGACTCACTGCCAGATCTTTTAGACAAGGCATTTATAAATGTCTAGAAAAGTCCGGTTGTAGGGAATACAATTGTAAGAATAAGTTATAGCCAATTTGTAATTATGCAAAATTTTCGAAAAAGTCGATGCGAGAACTGTTTTTACTTATTAAACTTGCAATGTTAATATTATAATTCGACAAGTTGCAATTCAGCTAATAGAATAAGTTCATATATCGGGGCATTTATATAATGTATCTATGACGATTATATATATATATATATAAGTGTATTGGTACACTTCAGTGTACACCTCAGTTCTTTCACTATGGATAATGTTAGTTCATAAGACATTTATATTCGATGTCCATATATCAACTTTAAAATGATTTTTATCCTCATTCGAGAACTATAAGATTATCCGTTTATAATACTTGAAAAATTGACACAATAAGATTAAATTTTTCAATTAAATTTTTCTTGTCACTTTGTATTGATATTATCTTATTTAATGTTATTTATATAATATCTAACAAACAGGCGGACTTTTACCATATATCTTATCATTAACATAGTAAATTTAAATTTAATCTGTAAGCACTGAATATACGGATAAACTTTATTACCTAATGTGATTATAATATGTATAGATGATTTCTTAAATACGTATTTAGACACTGTAAAAATTGATTATGATATTTATACATATATGTTACACTTGTTTAATTTTTTGCGTGCGTATAAGTGTTGTGTGTGTAATCGACTGTTTTAGAAATAATCGAAATAATGGAAAGTATTAGGTCTTTTAACACTATAGATTGTCGATTATTTTTTATCCAGCAGTTATATAAACGTTATATATGTGCTTGCGCACTATATAGCAGACAAAGATAAATTCATACAGATTGAGTTTCTATGCCAATTATTGAAACTTATAGAGAATTAAATGAAAATTTGTTTATATTTTAGAAGGGTTGATAAGGTTTAAAGGGATGCTGGAGTGATCGCCGAATTTGATCGATATTGATACAGATTTTTTTAATTCTAAATAAAAGATAATAGTGACATGTTCATTTCTTACATTATCGTTCTGTCTCACTCACAATACATTTGTCCTTATCTATACATTTTGCAACGCCATCTCTTGCAAGATCGAACACTTACTGCTAGGCACAATTACTACTTTATTTATCGTTAACCTAAGTTTTAATTTTTTTTTTTTTTTTTTTTTTTTTTTTTTTTTTATAAATAC